>Ga0163155_10000006_pt1 | contig 215066 bp, 182 predicted proteins | sample OliLakLV19SP4G1_FD_148611 | JGI IMG/M metagenome (GOLD analysis project Ga0163155, IMG submission 148611) | Freshwater microbial mat bacterial communities from Lake Vanda, McMurdo Dry Valleys, Antarctica - Oligotrophic Lake LV.19.SP4.G1 | ecosystem: Environmental > Aquatic > Freshwater > Lake... | reverse complement strand
TTGCTATTTGATCAACCGTTGCAGCAAATTGCTCATACAGCCTCTTATATCCAGACAAATGCTCGGCGTGCCAGCGGAAGAAATCCTCATAGTGGCTCATTTCTTTGGGAGGGGTATCATGAAGCAATGCTTCCGTGGTTGCCAGCAAAACGCTCAGGGTGGAGGCGGTTAGTGAGCCTGTTGGTGCATCTTTCAGGCTTTCCTTCTCCTGCTTTAAGGATATATAGTAAGCGTGAATCGGAGCAACGGCTCCGCGATACCACTTCTGTCGCCACGCGATCGCCCCCACTACCGTAAGGGTCGCTGTTGAACCCAAAATCGTCAAGAATTTCCGTCTTTTCATAGCTCCCTCTGCTCAACTTTCAGCGGTGTACCCTTAGAAAAACTAGAGCCAAGCTGCACATTCACTGGTTTACCCGAAATTGTTACCTGCATCTGCTGTCCATTCCAGTTCCAATCCAGTTTGCCGAAGGGCATGGGCAACCCACGAACACTCATGGGCTGGCTGAGCCAATTGCTGGGAATACCAGCGCCAATCACGACAGTTGGTTGCTTGGTTGACAAGTCCGTGTAAGCCAACATATCCAGTTGCAGTGACAGCATCTCAGCAGCAGTCCAGTAGTGGGGAGTCACATTCGGAGGATTTACCCAGCCACGGATACGTTCCCAACGGCGAAACGTGTTTTCCTCACCGTTACCTTCCCACCAGGTATACAGACCAGGCGAAGTTTGATGATTCCAAAACCAGCGCAAGGTTGACCATACTCGCTCAGGCTGGTTGAGCAATAACCATTGGTGCGCTTCTGCGATGTCAAAATACGTCCACAATGGAGAACTCTTAAATCCACCTTGGGCATCGCGGAGCTTGCTCCATCGTGCTTGTAACGCCTGCTTAAACCGCTCTTGATTCTGATCAGATGCGGCTATCCAGGTGGGCCAAAGGCTGCTAACGAAGGTTCTTTCATTTTCTATCTCTGGAGATTTGAATGCTTTTTCCCAGGATTGCTGCAATTTTGCTGCTGCATCCCGCCACCGTTGAGCATCGGCAGGTTGGTTAACCCTCTCTGCCAGTGCGGCAGCATCCAGTAACCCGCGATAGCTGACAGCATTGACAAAGAGTAAGGGACGGTGCCAGTCCATTCGACCCACAATCAAACCGTTTTGTGCTGGTTCTGCCACCAAGGTCAGATCAGGATTATCTTTATAGCTTGGGACAACTGGACCTTCAAAGGGTTGGCGAATCGGTTCAGTTGTTGTCATCATCCTTAAGATGAATGCGGCTTTTCGACGAATGTGGGGCCATAGCCATTGATCGTATTCCGTCTGTTTCAGGCGTACTGCCACTTCTTCCAGCGCCCAAAGCGATAACCCAGGGGCATCTGCCTCAGCCCCAAAGCCGCCAAAGAAATCATGTTCAGCAAAGTTAGTTGATAGTTCCTTCGCTGTCTGTAATTGTCCGGCACGGGCCAGCGCAACCACTTCATAGGCTCCATCCCGCTGCCATGCTAAGGGATAGTTTGTTGGTTCACCGGGACGGGTCTCCTTCCCTACCAGCCCCATCTTGATATGGGCAACCTGAGCCTTGAAGCTTTCGGTAAATTGCTGATCAGGCAAATTCAGTTCTACATTCGCCTGTGTACTGGTTTGAATTGGGCTATTGACCGGATTGGAGGGGGATAAGTCATGAATGGTAACACGCCAATCCTGGCGATCGCCGAGTTCAAATCGGGCATAGCCCCAACCCTGTTCTCCTTTCCATTGGGCGATCGTTGACTGTTCTTTTATCCACCCTTGACGACCTTCATCACCTAAATAGACTTTTGGTGTTGGGGTGACAGTGACAGACCAGCGATCGTTAATCAATAACTGTTTTCCATCCCAGTTCAAAGCATTGATCGGACCTCCCGCTGGTCCAACGCTACGGATTACCAAAACCGACTTAGAATTTGGGTTTGTTTGGGTTTTGAGATCGAGCGCCCAGTCTTTTGGCGCTTGAGCCTGCCATAGAGCTTCATAATAGTTGGTCTTAGTCAAAATTCCTGGAATGGTATGTCCCTCTTTCCAGGTAAACTGCTGATCGATTTCATTCAATGGAATGCGATCGCTAGTCGCTTTGAGATTTCCTGATGCATCTGTGAGCCAAAAAGAAACACCAAAGCTACCGACAGCAGGACTAAAACTACCCCCCGGTTCATGGTAAGCCTTATCGACCTCTTGACTACCTGGAGCGGCAAGCACTATATGCCCTGATCCACGAGACCATGGATCAGATGGACGCAAACGCATCTGTGCCTGTACCTGGTGACGTTGCGGTCCATTGTTCTGAACAACTGTTGTGGCCTTACTAAATTGCAACCCGTTATTTATCCCAACAGTCAGTGTGAGTATAAGGACTAGCACTAATGCAAGTGGGCGTACTCGTGTGAGCACACTCAATGCTGCTAACACAACTAACAGGGGGGCAAAGTGAAGGGAGTAAAGAAATGTTTCGCGCCCGTACACCGCATGAAGGGCTAGCTGTCCCAGAAGTGCCAGCCCAATCACGATCCGGAGCTTGAGATGCTTTTTGATTGAGAATAAACCCCATAAACCCAAGCCCAATAGTGCAATCCACAACCAGATCGAAACAGTTCCCAACAAGCTACCTGAACCCGGAGGAGATGCCTGAACAGACATCATCGGCCAACCCAAATCCTGAAATGCTTTATCATTTTCAACCAACTTAATAGCTGGCATGACCATTGTGTGCAAGAAAAAGGATTGGGCGACTTGTAATAGATGCCTCAAGTCGGGACGGATTAGATATGCTCCTTCCTCCGAATCACCAACAAAAAACTGTGTCTTAGGAAAAGCCTTCTTTTCTAAAAACCACAGCACAGTTGTGAGTAAATAGGCGGTAGCGGTGATTTGTATAACTTTCTTCCATCGGTGGTTCACACCTGTTGCTAGAATTCCTACCATCCAATTGGTGGTGGTGAAACTGAGCGTCAAGGTGCTAACTGCCGTGTAACAAATAAAGGAAAACTGGCGGAGTTCCGCCAGCGCGACAAAACCGAGAGCCAGCAAAATGCTTAGTGAACCAAAGGAGTAGGTTTCTGGTACAGAAAACCAAAACACAGAAGCTGCGCTGCTTAACCCAAGTAGGCTAAACAGAGTTGCATCCAATCGGAGACAACCAATCAGCCTTAGTGTAGTAAATAGAGCACTGATCCAGAGAGCAGTAACCCCAGCAAAAACGAACTTTACCGCCGTCAACGATTCGATGCCTAAAACTTTCCTAAGTAGAATCGCGGGCGGATATGCGATTAATGAAAACAGGGGATGTACTTTATTGCGAAGATGTTCATTACTTCTAGCGCTGGTCATGGCGCTGAATACTCGTACGGGATCAGCATCAAACCACGTATTGACGGACTCAAAACTGACAATGCCAGGATCAATCGACTGTGCAAGGTGATATGAAGCTAATCCCACTAAAGCTGCCAAGAAAAATACAATTAAAATGTCCTGCCAATATTTACGAATCGCGATACAGCTTTTTCTATGGAAAGTTAAAGAACTAGTAGAGTCAACAATCTTTTTAAGATTAAACATTGATAAAATACCTTTAGCTGTGACTTCTTCTGTGCGGTTGTTAAGGTTGAATCATCAAAACTCTACAAGTGAATCAGGGTAAGGATTCTATATAGCCATTGTGGTCGTCTGGTTTGGCAAGTGGCACATGTCCTACTCCACGAGTCCGTGGGTCAGATGGGGGTAAACGCATCTGTGATTGAACCCGATGATGTTGGGGACCACTGTTCTGAACAACTGTTATGGCCTTACTAAATTGCAACCCGTTATTTATCCCAACAGTCAGTGTGAGTATAAGGGCTAGCACTAATGCAAGTGGGCGTACTCGTGTGAGCACACTCAATCCAGCTAACACAACTAACAGGGGGGCGAAGTGAAGAGAGTAAAGAAATGTTTCGCGCCCGTACACCGAATGAAGGGCTAGCTGTCCCAGAAGTGCCAGCCCAATCACGATCCGGAGCTTGAGATGCTTTTTGATTGAGAATAAACCCCATAAACCCAAACCTAATAGTGCAATCCACAACCAGATCGAAACAGTTCCCAACAAGCTACCCGAACCAAGAGGAGAGGCTTGCACAGACATCATCGGCCAACCCAAATCCTGAAATGCTTTATCATTTTCAACCAACTTAATAGCTGGCATGACCATTGTGTGCAAGAAAAAGGATTGGGCGACTTGTAATAGATGCCTCAAGTCGGGACGGATTAGATATGCTCTTTCCTCCGAATCACCAACAAAAAACTGTGTATGAGGAAAAGCCTTCTTTGTTAAAAGCCACAGCACAGTTGTGAGGAGATAGGCAGTAGCAGTGATTTGTAGAGCTTTCTTCCATCGGTGGTTCACACCTGTTGCTAGAATTCCTACCATCCAATTGGTGGTGGTGAAACTGAGCGTCAAGGTGCTAACTCCCGTGTACCAAATAAAGGAAAAATCGCGAAGTTCCGTTAGTGCGACAAAACCTATTGCTAGTAAAATACTCAGCGAACCAAAAGAGTAGGTTTCTGGTACAGAAAACCAAAACACAGATGCTGCGCTACTTGCCCCAAGAATACTAAACAGAGTTGCATCTAATCGGAGACAACCAATTAGTCTTAATACAGTAAATAGGGCACTGATCCAGAGAGTAGCAACTTCAGCGCAGACTAGCCTTACTGCTGTTAACTGTTCAACCCCTAAGATCTTTCTGAGTAAAAATGTGGGCGGGTAGGCTATTAATGAAAATAATGGATGTACTTTATTTCGGTAATGTTCATAGTCTGAGCGGCTCGTCATTTGAGCAAAGACGCGTGGAGAATCGCCATCGAACCATACATTGTAGACTTGCTTATTGACGATAACGGGATCAATCAACTGTGCGAGGTAGTATGAGGCTAATCCCGCTATAACCGCAAGGGAAAGTACGATTAAAATGTCCTGTCGATATTCAAAGATTTTTTGAGAGATCGGATTATTTTTTGGAAAGATGGAAAACTGATGACCAAGAATATCGAGTTTCATAAGGTTAAGCTCACTGATGGAAGTTCTACTGAATTGAACCTTTACGGCTCTTCCGGATCTGTGGTTGAAATCGTATGAAAGGCTACAAAATGCCGCCCGATCGACGGCTGAAACCCAGTGATAGTTTGATATAAGGTTGTCTTATCAGCGCAAAGCCGGGAGAGCCCCTTTACTGACCTAAAGCTAAATTATCTGTTGATTTGGAATGGATTTAAGAGCTTGGAACCGTCAATCCATTTCAAAAATAAGCTTGCAACCCATGTAAAAAATACTAACAGTAGAAGCATCATTACGTGCCCTAATAAAACATTACTAGAGTTGAGGATTAACCGCAGAAATAGACCTATAAAAATTTTATGGACAAGATAAATATAATACGACCAGATGCCTAACTGACTTATTTTTTTAAAGAGGAAAGGAAGGTAAAGTTGAAAGAATCGGGCTAGATTGACAACCAATAAAATAAGCCCTAGAGCGATTAAAAAATCACTAAATATCCATCCAATTCTATCAATGAATACGCAGATATATCCAGTCGTCCAGATAAAAAATCCTGCCAGTGTTGCCTTGATGGAGAAAATCCACTTAAATCTATGATTAAAAAAAGAAATTCCCCCTATCATACCCAAAGTAAACTCGGCTAACCGAGATGGGAACAAGCTGAATGGTGCCTGTAATTGAAAGGGAAACCCTTCAACAAGTTTGTCTAGAGGATTTGGCCCGAACAATGAGGAACCAGGGATAAATGCCTGTTCGTGACCAATGGGAAAGCCATCACACCAATAAATTGAGATTAGCCGATAGGTGAATTCAAATGCTGCTGCCCATAATAGTACGTACCATCCCTCACATCTTGTGAGTAATCTGTACAAAAATGGAAAAAAAATATAAAAGCTGATAATAAGTGGGATAAACCACAAGTGATCGTATCCAAAGCCAATGATAGGTTTAACTCCCCATAGAGCCTGATAAGAAAATGCTTTAAGCAAGGATATATCGAGAAAAAACTGAGGCGTGGACTTCCAGAGACTTATTAGAATGCTATTGCCTTGTAATGCAAAATGGTGGACTGAAAAAAAGAATCCAGATAAGATCACTATCCAATAAGTTGGCAAGACTTTTTCAGCCCTCCTTAGATACCATTGTCTCCATAGGATATTTCTGTTTTTCTTGAGACAAGAGTATGTTAATCCAAAGCCGCTTAAGACAATGAATATGTGTACTCCTTGCCAACCAAACCAGCCAGATTTGTAATGAAAAAAGCAAACAAGAGCTATGGCTAATCCCTTGCAAAAATCTACCAAATCTAAAATATTAGGTTGAACATGAAGGTTTTCATCAGAAAAAGTTTCATCAGACCGCCCCTGAACAAACATCTCTAGAAATCTCCATGATGAACAAACAGTAGAAAGAGAGAGCCGCAGCTAAGTTTTTTACTCCTAAACTCCAATCACTGTAGAGGAAAGCTGAGTAAATCGCTGCTCGGAACTGATTTTCTTACTTATTCTTTAAATAATTGGTATGATTATGTGGAAAATATGAATATATGGTTTATCTATAGACAGCGTGCAGCGTGGCTAGCAAGTTTAAGGGAGAAGCTCTCTCCAATTCTCTCATCCATCCAGCTTTGTACACCTTTTAGAGATGAGACATCAATTAAGCAAAAAGGTAGGCTTAGGCTATGTTTAACAAAAAGATCATCAGTGTTTTACTTCTTCTGACAGCGGTGGTCGGTATGTCGGCGTTTTCACAAAAAAGTAAAACTTCTAACAGAAGAGTGCTCATGGTCTTAACTAGCACCAGCACACTTGGCAATACTGGTCAGACAACAGGCTTTCATTTCTCAGAAGCGACCCATCCTCACGATGTCTTTACCCATGCCAATTTTGAAATTGACTTTGCCAGTCCCAAAGGTGGCGAAGCGCCAAAGGCTTATGTTGACTTGGAAGATAAAATCAACTTGGCATTTTTTCTTAATCCATTCAACATGTCCAAAATAAAGAAGACTTACAATCCTAGCCAGATTAACCCAGCCCGCTACGATGCGATTTTCTATGTTGGTGGCCCAGGAGCGATGTGGGATTTTCCAAATAACCAACAGCTTGCAAAGATCACGGCAGCTATATACGAAAGAGGTGGTGTTGTAGCTGCAATTTGCCACGGTCCAGCAGGATTGGTCAACGTCAAGCTTTCTGATGGAAGCTATCTTGTCGCTGGAAAAACGGTAACTTCTTTTAGTAATGAGGAAGAAGAAGCCATCGGGTTAACAAAGGTTGTACCATTTTTGCTAGAAACCAAACTGATTGAGCGGGGAGCAAAATTTGTCGAAGCTTCACTCTATCAACCGAAGGTCGCAGTGACTGAACGACTAGTGACTGGACAGAATCCAGCATCGGCAAAGGAAATGAGTGAGCGCATTGTGGATCTACTTCAGAAGACACAGTTGAAACCTGAATCTTGAACTCTATGGTGAGCAGGAGTTAAGAAAGTTTTACGTCCTGTCCTCCCAATACGACTTCTTGATAGCTGCCACACTTCACTATTTGCCCTTTATCCATCGCATAGACGCGATCGCAATGCTCAACAGTAGTCAACCGATGAGCAATAATGATCATTGTTTTCGTACCGCTCAAGGCACGGATTGCCTCACTTACCATTGCTTCAGTTTCATTGTCGAGGGCAGAAGTCGCCTCATCCAGCACTAGAATTTCACGCTCATGATAAAGTGCCCTGGCGATGCCAATTCGTTGACGTTGCCCCCCCGACAAACGAACCCCGCGCTCTCCAACCGATGTTTGCAACCCTTCTGGCAATTCTTTGACTAACTCTGACAACTGCGCTAGCTCAAGGGCATAACTTAATCTTTTCTCATCCACCAAATGATCGGTAACCCCGAAGGCAATGTTCCGCCGAATCGTGTCATCCATTAAAAAGATCGATTGGGGAATGTACCCGATTGACCGTTGCCATGCCGTCAAATCCTGATAGACTGAATGACCGTCAACTTGAATATCACCAGACTGAGGAATCAGTAAGCCCAGGAAGACATCCACAAGCGATGTTTTTCCAGCACCGGATTTGCCAATTAACGCGATCGACTGTCCCACGTCTGCACCCTTTTAGGTTGAGCATTCGCCCTATTTGCCCCGTTATGATTTCCGGTTGCCTTTCGGCGGGCAGCATTCGCGTCTTGGGACATCCTGTATCCGCTAGAGGTGTCTGCACCGGTTGCCCTTTGCTTACCTGGGAATGAAGGCATTGCCAGGACTCGATCGGAGCATCCTTCGCACGGGGTGGAGATCTGATTACCTTGGGACTCCTCTTTACTCCGGGGGCGAGGTGTTTCTCCTTCGGAGACGCTGCGCGAACGCGGTCGATCTTTAGACGCTACCGACCCTCATTTGCCCCAACATGCTCGTATCAGCCCTTTCGAGCACCTAAATTAACGAAGCCTCATCAAGGATTCATTTGCATTATCCTTAGCAATGCTCGGCTGAGCTTGTCGAATGCCCTTGCCCTAGCCTGCACCCTCAATTTGGCTTCAAAGGTGCTTCGACACTTAACCTCGTCTGCTGATACTGCCCCCTTATTACTAAGTGAACATTCCGAGGCGGACATCTGCCTGAACATTGGGAGGGAAGAACTCTTTGGGAATCCTTCCAACTCCCCCGAACGACTTCGAGTCGCGCGCCTAACTTGTTGTTAGACGGAATCTTTCTGTATCAGACGCCTTTTGAAGTATTCTATTCTAATAAATCAGACCCTGATGCACTTCAAGTTTGAATCGGCAATTGAAACGATCAATCGTTCCGCTTGGCGACACACATCAAGGATAAGGCTGCTTCTGCCCCATAAGGATTAATCCCAGACAGCAGTTGCCCAATGCGGTAACGCCAATGGGGTGGTTCGCCCAAATCGCCTACCAGAGCCTCAGCCCCGATCGCATTGTTATGGGGATACAAATTGACCGTAAAACCCATTGGCTCCAACGTTTCACGAAAGAGCGCATCTGTCACACCATGACCGGGTTGATGATGCACTTCGGTTGCGAGCGCCGTGGCTCTGTCCTCATCGGAAGCATCTAAATCTCGCAGGAAAAAGCGGTAAATCACGCTCAGACGGATCTTATAAAGCAGTAGCCCTAAGCCCTTGTAATCCCAAGCGCTCAACTGTGGATCATGGTCAGCGACCAGCAAACCACCGGGACGCACCAAGCGTGCCGCCTCTGCCAACACGGCGGACATATCATCGCAGTGATGCAGACTGGCATTAATCGCCACCAAATCGGCGAAACCTGACTGCAGCGGCACGTTCATGGCATTTGCCAACAAAGGCGTATAGCCGATTTGCTGCGCCATTTCCAGGGACCCGCGCGCGACATCCACCCCAATCAACATCTTTGGATTACCGCCCAAATTGGCATAGAGGTTTCCAGGCCCACACCCGATATCGACCACAATTTTGTCATCCCAACTCCCAGCCGCAGCCAGCCAACGCTCTTTAAAGGCTGCATCGCGGTGACAAGCTTCAAAGTACGTTTGTGCCCAGACTGGATGGCTGAAATAAACGCTATTTGCTTCAACAGCGCGAGTCTTCACAATGGGGCAGACAGGAATGCTGTCTTGAAAACTGACAGCATGATCAGTCACAAGAAACGGCTCTAAATTTGATTGCTCACAAATATTCATGGAAAATCCTTTATTGTCGAAGGTGAACAGACCCTCTCAAAGCATTGTTTGAAAGGCTAACCGATTGAGCTAAGGCAAAACATCGTAACAGCTAGAACTTCGGTCAAAAAATCGTCTAACTTGAAATGACTGTAAATGTGTGACTTGCGCGATCGGGGCTGAATGTTTTGCTGACGAACCTGGGAAAAGGATGCATCCTTCCAACAGCAAGGGTGATAGTATTCATCCAATGTACGGAGTATAAGCAAAAGCTGGCGGAATCCGAATAACGTCCTTCCCTAGCCTGGGATGAGGTTTACGAATCGAACATTCTGCGAAATCATCTACAATTTACCTCCCCCTATTTCCTCCTGCAGGAAAACAATGCATAGGCGGTGGAAGTAGTTCTTTGCAACCTGAAACCAAATCAGAATAGACCGAGACAGAAACAATTCTTCATCTAGTGGACTTAATCTGTTCCTCACTATTTTTATCTAGAATGCTGCAAATTTTCATGTTCCTTCCACAAAGCCTTATAAAGTTCAGATAAAGTCCAGGGTAAGCGCAAGAAAAAGAGCACGTTACTGCTCAGGCTGATGAAGTGGCAGAGATTGAGGATGACCAGAGAATAGAGCGATGAGAGCATCCAAGACATTACTGCCTTGTTTTCTCAGAGTCGAGATGCAACCCCGGATGCGACAAAACATTTGCGCCAACACATCACTCTAACAGCAAAAGTCCGTTGAAACGGAATGAAAAGGTTTCTCTGAAAGGCTGACAGTCCATTTTAATGGACTTTCGCTCTGAGCCAGGAAATTGATTTCCTGGCGGAAAACAAGCCTGAAGTTGAATTCCCCGACAGGCTGCTAGCGTAGGGCTTTTCTTTTTGGTGCTCTGAGCTTGCTCTGAACCTTCCTGGTGTCCCGCTTTACGGAATACGCCGATGCTAAATCTTACAAAATCTGAGCGAATCTCTTATTTGTTAACAGCAAGCTTGTAGTGCCCCAACTGATACAAAAGATGAGCATTGAGGCAATAAGCAGCATAGTAGTACTGGCATTACTGTTATAGCTAGGGATAATGCGAATAGCTACTGATTGGAAAACTTCAACGAAGAATATATGTATCAAGTAAATACCAAAGGAACAAAGCCCGATGTTTCTAACTAAGGCATTTTCCGTTAATCTCCCTGAGATAGCGATCGCTGCAATCAGCGCAACATAACCTCTAGCAACCTCGTTTACCGCCTGAGGCAGCACCAGACCACCAAAAAGGTTGAAAACAATAAATATCACCAGCCACAATACGGGTTGTTTGTTGATAAAAGCAAGCCAGCGTTCATGAAGGGATGGGTGCGCTAAAAGCATGGCAACCAGAATATAGGGTAGGCACCGCAAAGCCCAAACAAGCGCAACCAGGAACAACCGCAATTGCGGGTTAGAATTCCCCCCCGGTAACATCGCTGCCAGTAGTGGTTCAAATGCAACATCACCAGGAGTTTTCAACCCATTTCCAGAAATCAGCACGACTTCATAAATCAGCACACTCACGAGTGTTACTAGCCCAATTCCCTGCCAGGAAGCTTGTCGTGCAATCAAGAATTCCGTCAGTTTGACCAGCAAAGTTCCGGTTAGCAATAGCGGTAGAAAGTAAAGATGATAGGAGGCACCACCAAAGAAAACTAGCGAGAGGGGATCTTGAAAAAGTGCTAGTACCCTGTTGGGGTCACGATCAACGGTATATTTGGCAACTTTATAAATCAGGTAGAAAATAGACCAGGCCGCATACGGAATTAATAACCGCTTCAGTCGAGAAAAAAGTGGATACGGGCTTTTCGATACATACAATTTACTAATTGCAAGGTAAAAAGCGGTAGCCAGAAAGAAGGGAACAGAGAAGAACGCAAAGTCGGTAATTTTTGACCATGCTACAGGGGTAGTCTGCAAACCTTCATCAATATGAAGGATAATTACAGCAAAAATTGCCAACCCTCGAAGCACATCAACGCCAACTAACCGTTGCGGCTTTTTCACCTCTCATACCCCCAAGCTACAGTTTTGATGCTTAACTTCAACTGCCCGATTGAAGATCATCTTCTTAGTCGGCAATTAATATTGTGGAGCTTCCGTATGGTTCTTCACATTTCTGAACTTCCTATCAGATAGAAACTGTTGCAATGATTGAACAGCAACCCAAGTCATAACTCCTCCCAAGAGAGTTGCCGACATCGTGATCAGAGGGTAATCATGTCCGATTAACTTCGTGACAAGTGCAATGAAAATCAGAACGGTTAAGTAGATATAGTATGATGCCGCACTAATCATTTGAATGGGAGACTTAATGAGACTTGGAATCGATACATAGGGTAGCCAAAGTAGAAGGACTGCTCCGATTAAAGTCCACCATCCTTGTAGACCTTCAAATCCAAGAAAAGCAGGTACAGTCATTAAGATTAAAGCGGTGGTGCCTATCTTTTCAGCTCTGGATTTAGCAAAGTGAATACACCAGCCCAGGGCAAACAACCAAAACAACATATGTGGCACCTGGTCAGCCGTATAGCTGCTTTCCCATACCCAGTGTCCCAGTATACGTGTAGCAACTCCAATTCCTAAAGAGACAATCCCGAATCTCCAGGGAGAGGCTTTGGCAAAGTTGCGGACAGCCTGAATACTAAACGGAATTGAAAACAGAATAATAGTCTGGACGAGATTGGCAATAAACCAGACGAAGAATATATTGTGTTCAGTTTGTTGCTGGGTACTTTGAAAGTCGCTCAGCAAAAACAAAACCATCGGATCAAACTTTTGCTTCCAAACCTGGTAGGCGATCGCAATAATGAAATAAGGAGCCAGGATATGTTTCAACAATGGCAGGATGGATTTCAACTGCCCTTGAATCAGGGCACATCCTTGAAAGCGTGAAAAGTTGAGTCCAGCAATTAAAAGGAGCAACATTGCTCCTCCCTCAATGAAATGAAAGCCGGAGTGATTCATGACCACTCCAGAAATAGCTAAGGCTCTCAGGAGAATATTCATTTCAATGGTCGTACTGAACCGTTTCTGAGGAACGAGCTTCTCCAATTCGCTCACGGGCATCTGCTCCCAATTTCTAAGAAGATAGCCCAGGTGACGCTCAAGTTCCATCGAGAGTTGAATATAGGAGAGAGAATCTCCTCCCAGGGAAATGAAGGTGTCCTGGGGTTGAACTTGATGAATTTTAAGGGCTCGACAAAGGATCGTCTGAATGGGTGAACCGTTTGCCAGAGTTGAATCGGTAGTATCCGCTAACTGGCCTTCCTGGAAAAACTCTTGCTCATACCAATCAGCCAACTGTTTCCGTTGAATTTTTCCGGTTGCCGTTTTGGGTAGACTATCAACCTCAATAACCGTGACTGCATTCGCGGCATTAACTCCCAACTCTTGAGTCGCTTGTACAACGGCATCTCGTAACTGTTGCTGTTCAACTCCTAAATCTTTTGTTACCGCAACCAAAAACCCCTCTCCCCGGATTGGGTCTCGCTTACGGCAAATGGCTAAACTATTGCTATATCCAATGCTGGCATAAATTTTAGTCTCTAAAGTTTCAGGATGAACTTTGATACCACCGCAGTTAATCACATCATCAGCTCGACCCTTGTAGTACAAATAGCCGTCTTCTAGACTGCCCAGATCCTTAGTCAGGAACCAGTCCTCATCATCTTTGAGGGGTGTCTCTTTGCCCTCAATCAGGTACCCTTGCGCAACATGTTCTCCCCGAATCGCAATTCGTCCTTCCTCAGTGAGTTTGATGGCTACACTTCCGAAGACTTGCCCAACTGATTCCAGAGCCTCCCCTTCGGCTGCATGAATTTCAAGCAATGTTGTGCGAGAAGCCTCAGTCAAACCGTAATGCTGCACAATTCTTGCTTCAGGAAATAGGGCTTTAAGCTCCTCTTTTTCCTGACGGCTCATATACTGACTACCAATTTCAATCCAACGGACTCTTTTACCGTAGTTGCCAATCAGATCCTTGTTGGCGAACAATATTCGCCAAAGACTCGGAACGGCTGAGATTGCGTTAATTTCTCCGTTCTTGAGCATGGCTCCAATTTCAGAGGGGTTAAAGCCATGACCGGGGATGAAAAAACGCCCACCAACTGTTGCAACGGCACGACAGCGACCGAACCCAAATGAATGGTAAACTGGCACCCCAATATACTCGCTAATGCTATCATCTAATTGCATGAGCAAGTTCAAACGGATCACCACATTAGCTAAATTGTGATGGCTTAGGATAACTCCCTTGGGGGAACCCTCTGTACCAGAAGTAAATGAAATGAGGGCAACATCGTTTGTTTTTGGTGCCGTGAATGGTCTTTGCATCCAGCTTTGACCTAATTCAGGTTTTACAATCTCCTTTACACTTGCTGCACTGATGCGATCGCGATCGTCTGTTGATCTCAGTGGTACCGCAATGTTCCCGGCCTCCATACACTTAAACATTGTCTCAATATAGCCAGTATGGTTAGCTGCAACAATCCCTAACCAGTTAGAAGTCCTTGCCATTATATTCGTCTACCTAATTCACATCTGTTTCTACACGGTAGATGCGATCGTAATTTGCCCCTTTCATCAACAATTACATTCACCTATCTAATTAGCCTTTGCTCTATCAGAATTTAGTGACTCAAAGCTTTTACAGAGGATTTTCACTCAACTAACTATAATCGAGCGCTGAGCGTAGTCAAACACGCTTTCTCAGGTTTGGCTCAATCTTTACCCACTTAATAAAGATATGAATTTCTCAAACAAAATCCTTTAGAAATTTGACTCTTCTAAATAGCAAAGTTAATAGGACAGAAGCTACTGAAGTAATGAATAACATAATCAGGATATCCAATCCAGGAATGACCTTTGCTAAAGGGGTGAAAAGATTTGGATACTTCTCAAACACTCCATGGGTAAAGAAGAGGTGAAAGGTGTACAATCCCAGCGAACATCCAGAAAGAAATTGAACGGCCGCAGGTACTTTACGGGTTGAGAGTAAGGCAAGATACAGCAGCAGCCAGGAACCAAAAACAAGAGAAAGTCTTGAATAGTGCATTAAGTCTTGCCTTAAGTTCCATTCGTAGATTGCGAACGTCATAAACAGGGACAGCAGGACGTAGAGCCTGGTTTTGATCCCAGAATTCATGCTTTTCAGTTGCTCTGCATTAAACTCCTCAACGACCAGTACCGTTGTGAAAATATAAGGCAAAAAATTGAGGGGATTGTAATCCCATTGAGCAATGCTGGAAGCCACTCTGACTACCCCTGTTGCATTTTCAATCGTGCCAGGAAGCCTGAGCAGTGAAAAGATGAAGACTAAGATGCAGGAAGCGATCAGTGAGGAGTAAATTATAATCCGTCTTAATAATGTTTTTTGGGTTCTTCTCAAACCGAAAATTACCACTTCAGTCAGACCCGTGATGAAGGCGAGAGAGAAAAAGAAGTAGAGAGGGGAGTTACCACCACTAACAATGAATTCGATAAATGCTCTAATCGATGTCGTGCTATTTTGCAGGGACTCAGACTTCCCAGTTAGAAGAATATCAAACACAATTTTGGAAATGACCCAAAAAAGGTATAGCGAAACCAGTTTGGGAAGTCGTTTTTGAAAAAAATAACTAGAACCTACTTTCTCGCTTTTAATGTAGAATAAAAACAGAGAGATCTGAAAAAAAACGGGAACTGCAAGATAGGCCACATTCGCACTCAAAATGCTTGCAATAGATGAGGAGCCTATCTTTAATGTGAAAAGATTAGAATGTATCGCAATGATTAAAAGGGCAAAGACAGCACGTAAAAAATCAAATCCTTCAAACTTCTGGCTCTGTTTTTTATTAGGATGAGAATCAGTTCGTTGCTGGGGGTCAGGGCTATTTGAAAATGTAGTCATGATCGCTTAAGATCCAATTAACAATGTTGATTTCCGAATCTTTTTTTCTTGATATTGTTACTTTCGAGTATCAGAACTAGAAAAAAACTTAGACGGTCGGGTGCGACGACGGTAGTACCAGACTGAACTTGCAATCAACAGCGCAACTAACGATAAAATCAATAGGAGTGGGCGGTAATCGCCTGTTGTCAAAGCTTTCAAACCAAAGCTACCAAGCAAGACAAACGGGAATATGCCTGGAACGGTACCCAGTGCTGTACCAATGAAAAAATCTTTAAACCGAATCGTGGTCAAACCCGCAGCAAAATTAACCAGCCCGTAAGGAATGATGGGTTGCAGCCGGATCGCAAACATATAGAACAAACCACCCGTCCGAATTTCAGCATCTAAAGCCTGCCAGCGCCCAGCAAGTCGTTTCAACACAACATCACGCCCAATCGTGCGGGTAAACAGAAAGGCAATGACCGCCGCAATGATCGCTGCAATGCCGGTCCAAAGCGTTCCCCACCACGGACCAAAAATGGCTCCACCCGTTAAATTCAAAGCGGTTGAGGGTAGTACCAGGATTGTTGCCACTGTGTAGACCGCAATGTACACAATGGGTGCCCAAACTCCTGCTTGATGCAGGGTAGACCGGAGTTGTTCTGGTTGCAGTGCGCCAATCAGATAAACACTTATGGCTGTTACAACCAGACTTAATGTGATGATCAGGCGAATCATAGGAGTGCCCCACCTTCCGATTTTTCAGTCAACTGTATTGCTTTAAGGCGATCGCGATTTGATTGAACCTCACCATTGGTTGGCACGTCTGGTAAATCAACGCCGTAAAGATCGCGGACTAAATATAATGGACGACCTTTAACCTCTTCGTATACCCGTCCCAAATATTCCCCAATCACTCCCAGCGTAATTAACTGAATTCCACCTAAAAACAGAACAACAACCATAATGGAGGCATAACCGGGCAGATCCACGCCATAAATCAGTGTCCGAAGAAGCAAAAAACTGGCATAAATCAGAGCCAGAATCGATAAGCTTAGCCCTACGTAGCTCCAAACCTTTAAAGGAGCAAGGCTGAAAGAGGTAATGCCATCAATGGCAAAGTTCCATAGTTTCCAGTAATTCCACTTCGTTTGACCTTTATAGCGGGGAGCACGATCGTAGTAAATTTCAGTCTGTTTAAAGCCAACCCAGGCAAACAATCCCTTCATAAAGCGACTGCGTTCTGGCAGTTGTTTCAGGGCATCAACAACCTTTCGATCCATCAGTCGGAAATCACCTGTGTTGCGCGGGATCGATACTGGACTCATACTGCTAATGACTCGATAAAAACTGTCAGCCGTAAATTTTTTCAGCCAACTTTCACCCTGACGCGATCGCCTTACAGCATAAACAACATCGTAACCATTCCGCCAATTCTCCAGCATTTCTCCAATCAGCTCTGGCGGATCTTGTAAGTCGGCGTCAATAGGGACAACGGTTTGCCCAGTTGCATAATCAAGTCCCGCTGTTAACGCTACCTCCTTACCAAAATTACGGGATAGATTGATGACCTTAATTGAAGGATTTTGATGATGATACTTTATTAGATAAGACAGGGTTTCATCCCGACTACCATCGTTAACACAAACGATTTCGTAGCTTAAATCAAGTTGTTCACAAACAGATTCAAGTCGCTCGAGCAAACAGTCAACATTAGGCGCTTCGTTATAGAGCGGCACAACAATTGAAACATCCACCGGCTTTAATGAAGAAGAAATGGAAAGCATATCTAAACTCCGCAATGAGTATTTTGTAATCCACAAAGGAATCCTCAAATCTATACCCACAAATATTTCTACAGCCTCAAGGCGCTAAGAAAGCAAAGAAGGAAAAGATTCTTGGCTAAACATCAAGGGCTGACGAAGCGGCCCCGCATAACTGCGATTTTCGGTTTTTCCGGAGAATTAGATGGACTAGAAACAGATTACTAAACATCAAGCCGAGAACTGCGTAATTTGGAATTGAGCCAATACTCACCCTGAGAAAGTAAGGTATTTCTTCCCTAGAAATGTAAATATGCCAGTAATATTGGTAGGGAAGATAAGAAATACCTGTCAAAGACAGCATAGTAAACAACAACAAATTAGATTCAAATTCTTTTTGCTGTAGACAATTGATTAAAAAGGCAATAGTTAGAGCTAGGATTATAGTATTAGTTGGTTGAGAATAAGCGATAACCAAGCTGAGGCAAGCAATCAAAGAAACTTCGGCTAAATGTATATCTGATGAACTCTTGTTTTGTTTCTGTATTTGGTAAATCAGAAACACAACTAAAGAAATACAAATTCCTATAAGGAAAAAGGAAATTATACTAACTAATATCGAATGATTTGGGAAAAGACGAGCAGCTATCACTGTAGAATCGATTCTTAATTGTGCCGTGTAGGGAGAATTCCAGAAATCTTCAAAGAAGATTTTTGAGTTAGAGCGATACAAAGACAAGAAATCCAGAATGTTCATATTTTTACTCATAAATAGACCGATAACACCAAGAATCGAAGTAATCAAGAGACATGAACCAACAAGTAAGAATCTTCTTTTTGCGAGGAAGTAAATAATAAATAGAATAGATAAAGTTGGCTTTATCATACTAAAGCCAAGCAAGACACCTGATAAAATATCACCATTTCTTCTCGCATAAATTATGGACCATAAAACTAGACTAGCTGTAATAGAGGAGAACTGTCCCAAGCTTAAATTGCTAGTAACTCCAAAAATAGATAGCATTACAATTATGTAAACTACGCTTGATTTTCTTGTTTTAGGTTCCAAAAGGAGAACACCACCTATTAGAAGAAATATAAAACTGATTAAATTAATTACTAAAAAAAGTCTGGAAGCGGATTCAGGACTTAGATAACTTAAGGGAAATATGAGAGGGATAATGTTAGGCGGGTAAACGAACGGTGCTGTGTGGAAAATATCAGGGTTCACTTGAAAGTGCTTAACAAAGTAATCCAAGTAAAAATCTGCGTCAAATGTATATGGGTTTAGCCCTTGTACTGTCATATGACTAGCTAGATAAAAGCACTTAAAATCTGTAAAGTAAGAGAGTGGAAAGATAAAGCCATGATATAGTTCTAAAACTGTCTTTAAGGTAAAAAAGATGGTAACAGAACGGCTCTTCCGGATCTGTGGTTGAAATCGTATGAAAGGCTACAAAATGCCGCCCGATCGACGGCTGAAACCCAGTGATAGTTTGATATAAGGTTGTCTTATCAGCGCAAAGCCGGGAGAGCCACAGAACTCAAAATCGCCAATACTATTCTTCCTGTATAACCATGATTGAGAAGATAAAGTATTGCGCTCTTTTTCTGAATACCTCGTCTCTGATTCTCTAAAAACAACTTTTGCATTGCTAATGAAGAAAGCATGCCAAAAGCAAGTATCAAGATAAACTTCAGGGTTAAAGACATTATGTTCATTGTGATCCTGTTGATTTAGTGGTGGAATAACACAAACATGGTCAGATGAGTTAGTCAATATATTTTTCATCAACTGCTCATCTCAGCGCAGTTAGAAATATGCATTTATTTCGCAAAGCGCTTTTCAGCTTTCCAAAGTTCAGTGGGCTTTCCAGGTACTGGACCTGGATTCGGAAACTGAGCAAGCAATTCTATATCAAGTAGAGGATCGAACTCTGACTTTAAGGCATCACTAGGATTCAGCAGAAAAATGCTGCCGTCCATCTGGGAAGGATCAACCTCTAACTTCTGATCAGAAACAAATAGAAGCCTTACGTCTGGGTCAAACTCATAGTATAAAACTGAGGCTGGACGAGAGCGATTAACAATAACGAGTGGATCTTCAGCCTGATTCACTAGTTGGGCAATCTGAATTATTACACCTCCTTCATACTTATTCCACCAAGTGTTAGCCTGGGCAATCACTGAGGAAAAAAGAATTCCAGCCGTCACGAAAGTTACTGTTATTAGTAACCAAAGTCTACGTTTCCGATTTGTATGAGCCAGGTCTAAGGAGAACGTTTTAGTTGCTAAAAGATACGAGACACTAATCTGAACACCAATAAAACATGGAATCAAATATCTAGGCCAAATCTGTCGGTTTCCTCCTAATATTAAATCCGCAACAATTAAAGGCAGCGCTGTGGAGGCAAATAGAGTAAGCACAAACAAGTAAGCGTGCTTGGACGTTTTAGTACAGAGGAAATACAGAGAATAGATAGCCAGGATGACAATAAATGGAATTAAAAAATAAAGCCCAAATCTTCCAAAACCGAAATATTCGCTAGCACGGGGGTCAACAAATGAGAGGCTAATATTCTCAGACCATAAGCGAACTGCACCTAAAATAGAGAGCTTATGATTAAGGATCCAAGAAGACTTACCTTTGAAGTCGGATAGATGAATAAGAACAGTAATTAACCAGGGCAGAAAAGCAGTAAAACCAACCAAGTTTGCTAGTAGAAAGCTTTGAATTCTTTTTGTAAATCGAAAAGATTCAACTGCAAAGACGTAGATCAAATAGCCAAATATAACAAATAAGAAGAAGAATTGTGAATATAGACCTAAAGCTACAGATGCTGAATAGACAAACCATGGGAGCCTTCTCTTCGTTCGCATCGCCCAAAATAATGAAGCACCCGATAACAGAACTACCAAAGTAAACAAACTATAAGGTCTAGCCTCTTGGGCATATAAGACTTGAAAAGGGGAAACACAAAATAGTGCAGTTGCTACTTGAGCGACTGATGATGATTGAAATAGCTCTAAGCAAAGCCAATAAATAGCGGGTATGGTTAAGATACTTAGAAAAGCAGACGCACTTCGCAGTACTTTTACTGAATCTCCAAACCAATTAACAAAAGTACGGGCTATCAAAAAATAGAGCGGTGGATGTACATCGGTATAAAGTTTATAGAAAGAATCACCCAAATTTTTATCAGGGTTTGGATACTGATATTTTAGGAAAGTTTCAACATCAACAGGTGTTTGACTAGAAAATTTTTCGATGACTTCTGAATCAGAATAGCCCGAAATAACAGAAAACGTATGTGTTTCATCAACCCATACAGGCTTTTTGTCAAGATTGACGACTCGGAAAAATACTCCGATTAATAAGATAATGACGAACAAAATTTGTAGCCAATGCTTAGCTGAAAAACTTCCACCCAGAAAGAGACTTTGTTCTTTTAGCTGTTCGGTAGACATTATTCCTTCCTATAGAAAAAGTAAAAGTATTATAGTGGTTCTCGCTGGCGTGAGGCACATAAAAATGCCTACAACGCTTATCCAGCAATGTTTCTCTTGTACTTCATCCGATCAGAAACCGATATATGAACTTGATAGATTGGCGCAAAGTTTAGTAACTTTTCTAGGGAATGGAGAGTAGGAAGTAAGTTTACTAAACTTTTGCTATAACGAGTTGACTTTATAAGGTAGACCCACCTAAATAGGTTTAGCAATTTGTTCCCGTAGAACAATCTCCTCGTAAGTACCGGATCTAACAACCTTTCCCTTTTCCATTTCATAAATGCGATCGCAATGCTCGATTGTTGACAATCGATGAGCAATGATAATCATAGTTTTTGTGCCACTTAGAGATCGAATCGACTCGCTAATTAACTTCTCTGTCTCATTGTCTAAGGCTGAAGTTGCCTCATCTAGCACTAAGATTTCTCGTTCGTGATAAAGAGCACGAGCAATTCCAATTCTTTGTCTCTGCCCTCCAGATAAAAGGGTTCCATGTTCACCCACCATTGATTTAACTCCTTTGGGCAACTGCTCGACTAATTCTGAAAGCTGAGCTAAGTGGATCGCACGCTTTAGCCTCTGCTGATCAATGAGATGATCAAGAACACCAAAAGCAATATTTCTCTCGATCGTATCGTCACTCAGAAAAATAGACTGAGGAATATATCCAATCAAACCCTGCCATGCCCGTAAGTCATTATAGATAGAGAAACCATCAATCTGAATGTCCCCAGATTGAGGAATTAATAGACCTAACAAAACATCAACCAGACTGGTTTTTCCAGCGCCTGACTTACCTATTAAAGCAATTGATTCACCTTTTCTAATTGTCAAGGAAACATCCGAAAGAGCATTTTCAGCAACTTCAGGATAGGCGTAGTTAACTTTATTTACGACTATTCTTTCTTTAAAATCCAAGGGCTTAGTTTTAAGAGTATCAAAACCATGGAAGATATTTTTAGATATATTGTCTAGAGACAAACTGCGGAACATCTTCAAATAACGTCTAGCCTCAGGGCTCTCTAATTCTTTCAGATCTAAATAAACTCTATCAAGAGTTGGTTTGGCGTTGCGAAGCGTGTTAACGCAATTCATCAGCTGATTCGCTGATGGCAAAATGCGAATTGAAGCGATCGCGAAAATACTTAACACTGAAACTAAGTTCTCTGAGCGGTCTGAAGAAACCAGTGCTAATGAAACAAATCCTACAATAAAAGTCACTAAGATGACTTCAATAACAATACGAGGAAGCTGTTGAACAGAATGAAAACGGCTTGCGGCTCTTGAAAATTTATGGGTTTGAGTGCTCAACTGATTCTCGAAGAAGGATTCACATCCAATTACCTTTACTTCCTTAAATCCACCAATCGCATGATTTACAATCCGCACTGTTTCAGTGAGGGAATCAATATTGTCCTTACCCCAGCTAGTAATCTTATGCCTGAAATAGTGAAATGGGGCAGCAGCTAATAGAAGCAACCCTAAAATACTCACTGTTGCTAGCAAATCTGTTTTTGCCAAAAGCAACAGAATAATAAACAGAATAAAGGCATTTGCAATTGCATTAAAGAGTGGAATTGAAATTGAATAGGTAAAGTTCGCAGATTCACCAATAATATTCTGTATTATATTGGCGGAGTTCGTTCTCAAATGAAATGTATAGGGCAGCAAAAGATAAGTATCCATCAGCCTGAGTCTGAGCTTGACCTGCTGGGCATAACAAAACTCAAGTACATATCGCTGAATCCGATAGTAGAGAAATGATTTGAAGTAGAAAAATATAACGATTATCAGTCCTAGGAAGGCAATAAAATGGTTGATATTGCCAATGTCTGAATATTTATAGAATTTAAATAGCCAAGCATTGCTTTGAATTAAAGCTGGATTTGTTGACATCAGAATAAATGGGCCAATTAACCCAATGCCAACAGCATCCAATGCTGAAATTGCCAGGAAAAGACATAGTATTAGTAATAGCTTGGTTTTCCTAGCCGAGATGACAAATAAAAATTTTGACAAATACATCATCGATTGTTTTGATAGTAGGTTGACGATTGAAAATCCCAAGGATTGAGTTTTTTAGGATAAGGAGTCTCTCATTGTATCAGGACGGTTTGCAGTAGGTATGACAACCGATATTCTCATCCTTGCTTCAACCCTCCTATGAGATCTGTATATAAAGACATGTAACGACTGGCTTGCGTTTCAGAAGCAAAATCCCGTAGTCCCTTTTCCCTCGCCTGGAATTGCAGTTGACGATGGCGTTCCTGATCTTCCAGTACCCAAGCAATCCCTTTTGCCAAATCTTCCACTTCAAACGGAGTAGCCAAATAACCCGTTTGCTGATGATCAACAACATCCTTTATACCCGTTGCATTGAATGCGACCACGGGAGTACCACAGGATTGGGCTTCCGATACGGTTTGACCAAAGGCTTCCTGGACAGAAGGGACAATCATCACATCGGCAGCAGCGTAGACGAGTGCAAGTGAAAGATCATCATTCAAGCGTCCCACATAATAGGTCTTAAAACCTAACTCGATCGCCTGATCCGGTTGGGAAGCTCCAAAAATCACTAGTTCAAGCTGGTCTTGCCAACCAGATTGGCTCAATCGTTGTAAGGCAGGTAGAAGCAAATGAAAGCCTTTGCGGCGATCGCTCGTTCCACCAATGGCTCCAAACAAGACCAAGTGCTTGTCCTGAGGCAGACCAAGCGTTTCGCGAGCAAACCGTTGATTGTGAGGCTTGTATTTGTCTGTATCTAACCCCAAAGGGATCAATTCAATCCGGGAGTGCTGGAATAAGGGACTAGAGCGAGCACAGTCTGCCATCCAGGAAGAGGTTGCCACAAGGGTCAGGTTTAAATCTTTCCAGGCGTTCGCTTTACGTTGCCATACCCAACGAGACAGATCCCAATCTCGATCGCTACCTAATTGTGGGCAAGCACCACAGGATTGTTTGTACTTCTCACAGCCATCGTTATAGTGACAGCCGCCAGTAAAAGTCCACATATCGTGAAGTGTACAGACCAAAGGTTGCTGGAATTTTGCCAAAGTCTCAATTTGCAGAAAACCATTGCAAACCCAATGAATGTTAATAATGTCTGGATTATCTTGTTTGACTCGGTTAGCAAAAACATCCGGAACCCACTGAGGTGAGAACATTCCACCAGAACGTTGTGGATAAAGCCGCAGCGGTAGCTCTGATGTAGGAGGAGCCAGTTTGGTCAAGGGCGATTTTTCGGCAATAACGGTATCATCTGCACCAAACTTAGCTCTCACTAGCATCCGGGAGGTGCATCCAATAGACTGTAATCCCTGATGCAAGCGATGAGCAGCACGCGCTCCGCCATTATCGATATCAGAGGTACTTAAATGTAAAACATTGACTCCGCTCATCGCTTGACGCTTATCCCTGTTTGGTTAGCAAGAGTCCAGTTCGTTCCATCTCCTTGAAGGATGCCTGAAGAGCGTCCTGACTCAGTGGTTCCTGCCCCAAATACCAGTCCAGGTACTGTGCCAAACCATCTTTGAGCGAGGTCGGTGACCACTGCCCAAACACGGCTTTATATTGACCCATATCGGCCACCGCATGACGGATATCTCCCACCCGAAAGCGCCCTGAGACAGCATATTCTGCGGGTTTATTCACAATTTCTGCGATCGTCTGCACTACATCCAGCAAAGTCACTGCCTGCCCCATCCCGATATTCATAACCGCTGTCAACGGCTTTCTATAGGTAACACATTTAACCACAGCCTCAGCCACATCACCCACAAAGACAAAATCGCGAGTCATCAGTCCATCTTCAAAAAGCTCCAGGGGATTACCTTGAGCGATCGCGTTGGTAAAGATACCGATGATGCCCGTGTAGGGATTCCCCAATTCTTGCTTAGGACCATAAACATTTTGGAACCGCAAGGTGACCAGATCAATATCTTGACTTTCACAGTAGTTTTGCAACAACTGTTCTTGCCAAAGTTTGGTCAGCCCATACACAGAAGTCGGTTTCGTGAGATGGGTCTCGTGCATAGGCACAGCAGTTAACGGTTCACCATCACTGCCACGTACTTCCCAAAGCCCTTTTTGCAAGTCTTCCAGGCAACGCCCCTTGGGATAGTGAATAGCTGTGCCATCTGTATAGGCACCATCGCCATACACTGCACGGCTAGAAGAAAGAATCAGTCGGCGTGGCTTCTGCTCCAGGGCTGAAATAAGTTCTAACAGCTTAGCGGTACCATTGGCATTGTGTTGCACATAACGGCTAATCTCATACATGGATTGTCCAGTGCCGGTCTGAGATGCCAGATGAATCACAACATCTGTGCCTTCGATCGCTGCCTTATGTTCACCAATGTCCTGGACATCCGCTTGAATGCACTTTGCTCGTGCTTTGATTTCAGGCGCAAAGTCCAGCAATTTTCGATGAACCTGTCCATCCAGCAAATCAATCACGACGATTTCTGCTTCAGGAGGTAGCTTTTCGATCAGCCACTTCCCGATAAAGCCTGCTCCGCCCGTTATTAGAATCTTCATTGGCATTGACCTGCTAATTGAGCATTCTGACAAACTAATAGTTTTTGATGGAAAAACGGCTCATACTAACCTCTTCCATTTGCTTGTGTTTAATCCTGAGAAAAATTCTCCTCAAGAAGTAGTAGGGAAAGAACAGGGAAATGTTTGCCTGCTCCAGAAGGAATGTAAGAGTCTGTTCTTTCTGATTCGGAGTTTCTGCTGGAATACCAAAATCAGCCAGAATAGCCCCAGTGGGGACTCGGAAGCCCCGACGTAAGACATTCATGTAATTAGAACCATGAACCACTTCAAGCCAAACTGGCTTACAGAAGATCTTCTTCGCAGAACTACAGACCTCGTACAGTTCTTTATGAGGTTTGCAAAGACAAGTGTGAAATGTCTCAGGATTATATTTCTCGATCAGGCTAATAAAATGATTGGCAAATTCAAAATCAAGATAGAGCTTGCTATTGGCGAATTGATAGCCAAAGATAAAATTGATGGTCTCTAAGTCTTGTTGATTAAAATTGCTCTGAATGAGCTGGACGTAATCCTTGTGGATAGCATCATCGTTATCAAGCCAGGTCGTGATCAGGTATTCACAATCCGCAGGAATCAAGTGGCGGACGACATCTCTCACGTTGGCTGGAAATTCTCCGTAAGGCAAGGGGCAATCCAGGTAGACTGGAACAAAATTGCTCCACTGATTGGCATACTTAGTAATTTTTTGCTTGAACAACTCTGGAGTATCGACATCAAAGAAGACCAACCACTTAAAATTTTGGTTGGATTGGTTCTGGACGGAGGGGAAGCAAAACCGATCAAACAATTTGAATCGATTTTCTAACCAGGCAGGATCACACCCTGGCTTTTTGTCTGGAAAACTTCTAACATTGAATTTAGTCAGAAAAAAATGCTCAAACTTTTCCATACCTACCTCTAACACTACTTGCTTATGTTCCTAAAGTTTCCCGTTACACTTATTTATTTATTCACAATAAATAACACATTTTTTTTGAGTTGTCCATTCTACAAGCTATATCATTCGGTATCTTGACGCCTCCTTTACAGTTCAAGGTTCTCTTAAAAGGTGCATTCGAGCAAAACTTTTAAGTTCGCTTTCTGATGGATAAATGATTCGATAGAAGGACACAAAATAAATCAATTTTACTCAAAATATTCCTTTAATACGAGAGGTGAAGCTTAAGACTTCTCTACACCCCTCAAATGAAATTGATTGCACTCCAGCAACCATTCAATCGAACGACGACACCCATCATTGAAAGAAACTACTGGCTTATAACTCAAGATCTGCTCGGCTTTACTAAAGGGCAATTTGTATTGAGATTGCTGTAACTCTGCCATCATTTGCGTTACAACAGGCTCCGAGATGGATGTCACGGAGGCAGAAGCAGTATGTAAGGTCTTTGTACTTTTGGGTAGTGTTGCCTTCAGGTTTTGTTTCAACTCCTCCGAAAGCATAGAGAGAACCTGCTGGGTCAATTCTGCATTCCACAGCATCCCTTTCATCCGCTCCTTCCAGCTCGTTCTAAAGCTTGGGATCGGCAAGTCAGGAATTTTAGCTGGATCAACACCAAAGGCTTCTGCAAAAGGGTGGTAGAAATCATACCAGGTCACCTGTTCTCGATCGCCGACAAAGAACGCTTCACCGTCGGCAGCGGGAACGATCATTGCCCGCCTCATGGCATCGATTAAATTATCGACATAAACCGAGTTGCAAATGCCTCTACCACCATTTACAAAGTAAGTCGTTCCCTGAGTGAGCTGATTTGCCAGATCAGTCACCCAGCGCGATCGCGGTCCAAACACAATGCCTGGTCTAAAAATCACAACCTCAACGGAACCTTTTTGCCGCAGCGCCAACAGCCTGCGTTCAGCCGCAATTTTCGCAGGATGGGCTGGGTAAGGTTGGTGCTCCACTAGCCGGCTGGACTCTGTGGTACCAGGTGCGGGTGCTGGACGATGGACGGTCATCGAACTTAAATAGATGATCCGACGCACCCCTGCTTTCTGAGCGGCTTTATAGGTGGGAGCTATGCTTCCTTGAATCACACCAGGGCTACCCAGAATCGAGTGGATGATCACATCACAACCCTGAAAAGCGGATTCTAAAGCAATCTGGTCGAATGCAGTCGCAACGCGGCAATCTAAGTCCTTGCGATTCAGGCGCTCAAGACTAGCGGTCGAACGGACGATCGGTCGCACTTCAGTCTCTCCAGTATGGAGCATCTCAACAGCTCGATTACCAACAAATCCACTGGCTCCGACAATCCCGATTTTCATCATCTTCCTATTACGACCCATAGTTGCATGGTTGAAAGCCCACTGAGCCAGGAGTTAATCTATCAGCGCCTTAAGGTAGTCTGCCAATCTTAGAGAGAGCGCAATCATCGTCAGCGTTGGGTTGGCATAACCCGATGTTGGGAAGACCGAGCAGCCAGCAATAAACAGATTGTTCATGCCATGCACCTTGCCATTTGCGTCAACAACGCCCTGTTTGGGATCATGGTGCATCCGAGTTGCGCCCATATGGTGATGCATCGCTGTTTTTTCAAACTTCCAATCTTCACGCTTACGGGCAAACTGCAATTGACCGAGTCCCGCCTTTTCAAACTCTTCTGCCCAAATTTCCTGGACTCGAACCGCCTTTTCAATGTCGATCGGGTTTAAGCGCCAGTGAAGTTCGACTTTAGGCTGTCCGAAGTGGTCACGTTCAGCACCTAACATCACCCGATTATGCGGGTCTGGCGCTTGTTCAATCTGGTAGAAAATTTCAAATTGAGAGAATCGCCGCTTCTCCAAAGGCAAGTACGACCAGCCGCCCCGGCGAAAGGCTGGAATACGCCTGATTGCTCCCCAGAAGCCCGCCGCCATTACATAATCAAGTCCGCGTAAGGCAATTGAGAGCTGTTTGAGAACATCCTGAGACGACTTGCCATCACGCAAAGACGTGACCAGCGATCGCAGCGCCAGTGCCGCCTCCCGTTGACGTGACAGGGGTCGGGGAAACAGTTGTGCTCCGTTATTGAGCAGATGCTCTTGGCGCATCAGGGCTTGCGTTAGCTGCACCCTTGCCATGACAGGGACACTCTTTGTTTGATAGATATCATACAAAGCGGTCTGATCAAAGATTTTTGGGCTGGAAGGAACGAGGGTACAACTCAAGATGGGGCGATCCATGAAAAAGCGCCCCACTAGATCGTTTTGATTGCCTAAACCAGATGCTTGTTGACGGTTAGAAGCTAACAGTAAGCGGGCATTCTCCAGCCCTCCCGCCGCCAGAATAAAGACCTTTGCCGTTAACGAAAACTGCTTGGTCGGAGACGAGGCAACTCGCAAGCGCGTGACCGTTTGAGTCGTTTCATCGGTCTCAATTTCAACCACGTTCGCGTAGAGGATCGTGGTGATGTTAGGCGTTTGCCTGAGCGCTTCAGGATATTCCTGGGTAAACGGATAGCGGGGCGCATACTGACTCATGGTTGTGGTGAGGCGATCGCTCTTGAAAGGCAATCGCTTTGCCCGTTTATCTTCCCAGGCTTCCACATCATAAGCATACTGACCAATCTGACAGACCTTCTGTGCCCGCTCATAGAATGGATCTAAGTGAGCTTTATTAAAGGGCCAACCACTATAGGGCAACCAGTCTCGCTGTTCAAAGTCAATTTCGTCTAAAGGCAGGCAGCGAAAACCGTATTCTTGATAACTATTCTGCCCTTCCCAACAGTGCGAGGTGCCGCCCAATTGCCGCCGCCGAGTTTCTTGCACCTCTGGGTAAGGATCCCCACTGACCGTTCCAGCACACAGAGATTGAAGCTCTGAATCGAATTCAGTGCCACCGCTCTCCAAAAGGCAAATCTGGACATCCTGATTAGCAAACTCGCGCGCCAGAGTAAGCCCTGCCGGTCCCGCACCGATAATGCAAAGATGCGTTTCAAGCACATCGTCTGGAGGTAATGATCTGGCATCAATAATCATTGATCTGCTTTTCTGCTTTAGAGGTTTACAACAAGAGAATCCTTTCGCGCCATACCAGTAACCCTTTATGGTTCTTCCGAATCTGTGGTTGAAACCGTATAAGAAGCTACGAAATTTCGTTTGGTCAATGCCCGAACTCAATAGAGATAAAGACAGAAGGTGGTCTTGTCAGCACGAAGCCGAGAGAGCCCCTTTTATCTTAAGCAGTTCACACCGGCTCATGACGCACACAAAGCATTCAGCATCGGTCGCCAAGCCAGAGAAACCATTGAAGAGCCATCATTGGAAAACTCAGCCTTTTATTCAGATCACTACTTTTTTACAGCAAGACAAAAAATAGTCAGAGCTTTCACTCCCTCCTTTACTGTTTTTTTATATTTCAGCCCCTAGTTTGAAGACGAATTGTGCATCAAGCTCGATCGATGAGTTTGCATTATCTGTAGCAGTCAAAGGTCTCTGTGCTCGTATTCCTACCCCACTTTAGGCTCGTCATCATTGGCACGCTCTAACATCAGCACCTGGTCAGTACCGTGCAAGCTTCCGTTCTCATGGTCTATCTTTCGCTCAGATCCTTTCTGATCTCAGGCAGGTTCAGCACATTTTCAATGTAAAAAGTCATAGATATAAGTTTTATAAAGCTGGTGCAAAGAATAAAAATTCTGCTTGTGTTTCTCCTCACTCGGTTTCAGAGTAAAGGCGCGGGGTCATAGCAATCAGTTCAAAATAAAGCACGGCTGAATCTACAGTGAGTTGCACGCTCTGAGCGCAAAGCTAGCAAGAGTATTTTATTAAGTCAATTTCCTTTTTGATTGCGGAGAGTCTTTTGTGCGAGACACCTCCTGAGAAAAACTTCCCCAGCAAGCAGTCTGAAGCATTCGACGTATGAATCATTTACCACCCTCTTTGTTAACCCGGCAACAAAAGCTGTGGTCTTTAATCAATGAGTTTTGGCTGCGCTCAACCCACTGCTGCATGGGTGCTGAGTGAGACCGAAGCACGATCACCCAACTTGTCGGCATAAATTGCTGGGTTAATAAGTAAGTAGGGGCAGAAAAACTCATCTAGGTTTTAAAACGTAAATGCCCTTGAATCCCCTATACGGTAGTGATTCTAGCCTGAGTTACAAAAAGAAACATGGTTGACTATTTCCAAGCCCGGTCTACTTAGCAAGGACACCCTTCAGATATGGATCTCAAGATTTTGCTCTGTAAGAAACTGTTTGTAAACTAGTGCTAATTCCACTCAAACACTTACAGCTATAAGGTTTCAGGCTTTTAGATCCTTTGTTCTATAAATCGCTGAATTCGCCACTTACTAGGACATTTACATTCATTTACAAACACTTTCTAAAAATTTGAGTCTATGTTTGCAGTGCAAATGAACTGGCAGAAACCAAGAAATTCAAAGTCCTGTTGTAAGTAACCAATATTAAGAGTATTCCTGGAAGGTTTTACTGATGCTTTCATGTGTGCCCATTCTCTCACCGATCGAACCTACAAAGGTCGCTCATCTCCAGCGGCTTCGTCTCATCTCTGGTACCGCCAACTCTGCCCTGGCTCAGGAAGTGGCTCAATCCCTGGGATCTGACCTCACACCAGTCCTTTGCAAGCGGTTTGCTGATGGAGAAATTTATGTGCAAGTGCAGGAATCCATTCGTGGGTGCGATATTTTTCTGATTCAACCCACTTGTGGACCTGTTAATGATTCTTTGATGGAATTGTTGATTTTGATTGATGCGTGTCGTCGAGCATCAGCCCGCCAAATTACAGCCGTTATTCCTTATTATGGCTATGCCAGAGCTGATCGCAAAACTGCAGGGCGGGAATCCATCACTGCCAAGTTAGTTGCCAACTTGGTGACTGAAGCTGGGGCTAATCGTGTGCTGGCTCTGGATCTGCATTCGGCTCAGGTGCAAGGATTTTTTGATATTTCGCTAGATCATCTGCACGGGGTACCGATTCTGGCGGATTATATTGAGAAGAAGCGGCTTTCTGATGTTGTTGTGGTCTCTCCTGATATTGGTGGCGTGTCTCGTGCCCGTGCCTTTGCTAAGCGACTCAATGATGCTCCACTGGCGATCGTCGATAAGCGCCGTCAGGCACACAACCAGTCAGAGGTGATGAACGTGATTGGAGATGTGGCAGGCAAAACGGCAATTTTGGTCGATGATATGATTGACACCGCAGGTACCATCAGCGAAGCAGCGAAGATTCTCCGGCAGCAAGGAGCTAATCGGATCTATGCCTGCGCGACCCATGCGCTTTTTTCACATCCAGCGATCGAGCGCCTCCGGGCAAGTGAGTTGGAAGAAGTGATTGTAACCAATACAATTCCCATTGCGGCAGCAAACCAGTTTCCTCAACTTAAAGTTTTGTCTGTTGCGACCTTGTTGGGTGAAGCTATTTTTCGCATTCACACTGAAAGCTCTGTCAGCAGTTTAGTGAGTTAGATGGCAATACTTTTCGGGTAATTGCTCAACTTAGTGAGAATAGGGATTTGGCAGGATTCAGAGCATGGGAAATGGCTTGGAAAGCGGAGAGACCCTGCCGCTTTCCAGTATTGACAATCGAACGAATGTCAGCGAATAGATCCCGCCCCCAGTCAGAGCGGAAGCCACTAGTAGGCTAGAGCGGAAGTCTAGATACCCTTTTTAAGCAGTGAGTGCCTTGCCCTTATAAGTCCACTGAAAGGGTTTTGCCATAGTGCGATTGAAATAATCAACGAAGCCAAGGATGCGAGTTTTCAAGTCAGATTGACTGAGAAAATTGCCGCGCTTGAGTAACTTTCGCATCAGGATGCCAAACCAGATTTCAATTTGATTCAGCCAAGAACAATGCTTGGGGGTGAAGTGAAAGACAATCCGATGGGCGGGGTTAGTCAAAAAGGCAGTTCGGGTTGCCATCGAGTGCAAAATCCCACTTTTGCCCTTGAGCCCGAGGTCAAGCTCCAAACCCTCGACCTGCGCGATATAGCGCACCAGTGATTCAGATTGATGGGTTAGGACTTACGCAGATGGAACAGAAAAGTCAGACAAGATTTGAGAGAAATCGCTAGAGTCAGAGTATGAAAGAGAGTGTCACTCGGCTGGACTACTGCCAGTATCTGTTAGTTAGCCAAATAAACTATACCTTGACTAATTTTGCGGAACACAGTGAAAGATTTTCACACGACCAGGTGAATCGGTCTCTTGGCGGGGAGAAAATTACGCCTCGTTTGGTGTGGGAGAACGTTGCCAGTGATGTGGTTGAGACCGCAGAGGGCTACCTGGTTTTTGATGACACGGTGCCTGACAAACGGTACTCGTTCGCGATTGAGTGAGTGCGGCGGCAGTACAGCGGCAACGCTCATGGGGTGATCAAAGGGATTGGGGTTGTGACTTGCGTGTATGTCAACCCGAAGTTGGATCAGTTCTGGCTGCTTGACTACCGGATCTACGACCCGACTGGCGATGGCAAAAGCAAGCTAGACCATGTACAGGAAATGCTAAGGAACAAGAATTTAATAACCTCGGCGTTTTCCGTAGGGGCGCACGGCTGTGCGCCCCTACCTACGAACAATTTATCGGTTTTATTTAATCCACGATCCTAAGTCACACGGTGTATCACAAACAATGGGCGTTTCAAGCGGTGCTGATGGACACCTGGTATGCAACCAAAGACTTGATGTTGTTCATTGAGTCGCTCCAGAAGGTCTACTACTGCCCGCTCAAAGACAATCGCCAAGTTGATGATTCTGGTGCCGAGCGCGGTTATCAACGAGTGGATGCCCTCGACTGGAGTGAGGCAGCACTAGCGCAAGGCAAGCGCATCAAAATCAAAGGCTTTCCCAAAGAGCACAAAGTGCAGTGTTTCCGGGTCGTGGTGTCTACCCACCGCACGGATTTCGTTGTGACCAACGATTTGACTCAAGATTCGACGGCGGCCACACAGCAGGTGTGTGGCTGCCGCTGGAAAATTGAGCAACTGCACCGCGAGAGCAAACAGGTGACGGGACTGGAGGCTTGTCAATGCCGCAAAGCCCGAATGCAACGCAACCACATCGGTTGTGCTTTCCTGGTTTGGGTACGGCTCAACGGATTGGCAAAGCAAACAGGGCAAACGATTTACCAACTCAAACACGGATTGCTGGACAATTACCTGTGCCAGCAACTTAAACACCCGTCGCTCAAAATGGCTTTTGCGTAAGTCCTACAAGCAAGGGATGAAGACAGGCGCACCAAACGCCGTGCAAGTGGCAGATCGCTTCCATTCATTGCAAAACTTAGCGGACGTTTTAGAGCAAGTGTTCGGCAGTCATCGTCCAGATCTCAAAGCAGTGGAGGTTCTGCATCGAACCGCAACAGTGCAAGCGAATGAACGGTCAGTGGTGCCAATTGCGCTACCGCGTTCGACGCCATCGGGACAATCGCAGAGCAAACCGCGACACGACCGACGCTTCGCCCAGTATGAGCAAGTCTGACGTTGCATCGCCAAGGGTGGTCTGTCCCTGCAATGGCTCATGAAGTGGGAATCAGCACCCGCACGGTGCAACGTTACTTGAAGTGTTCGACCTTTCCAGAGCGTCAAGGACGCAGTGACCGAGGACGCAGTTTGCTCAATCCCTACAAAGACTATGTATTGTACCGATGGAACGAAGGGGAGCATGAAATTAAGCCCCTTGTTTCGGAAGATCCAGCAGTAGGGCTATGGTGGCAGTTATATGACGGTGGTGCGCTACATTCAGCAGATTTGTCAAGCCCAAGGACGGTCGAGTGATTAATAAACTACTTTCTCCTACTGCCTTAACTGCTTACACTCCTAAGAATTAGGCACTAACAAGGCTTGCCTATGTTCATTGCTATTCAATAGGCTGGTAATGTCAAAGTGCAGGGGCTTTCATTTAAGGGTGCGGCAAGTAGCGGTGTATTCTGAGTTATGGACAATTTCTGTGTAGGGTGTTGAGAAAAACTCGTGCTTGATCTGAAGCTGATTCGAGAAAATCCCGATTTTGTGCGCGAGCGGCTGAACACGCGCAACGGTAGCTATGATATACAGCCTCTTTTGCAGCTAGATGAGCAACGCCGATCGCTGGAGCAGTCGCGATCGCAGCTTCAGACGCGGAGCAACGAAATCGGCAAACTGGTCGGGCAAAAGCTGAAGTCTGGCACGAAAGCTGATGACCCAGAGGTGCAGACGCTTAAGGATGAAGGCAACCAAATTAAAGCTACCTTAGGCGCTTTGGAACCTCAGGAGAAAGACCTGAAAGCGCAGATTGAATCGCTTCTGTTGGCGTTGCCCAATTTGCCTGGTAAGACGACACCGACCGGCAAAAATGAGACCGAGAATATTGAAGAGCGACGTTGGGGTGACGAATATAAGCCGCAACGCGCTGACATTTTGCCGCACTGGGAAGTTGCCGAAAAGCTGGGCATTCTCAACACCGAACGGGCGACAAAGATTGCTCAAGCTCGGTTTGTTGCGTTACTTGGAGCAGGGGCAGCGCTGGAGCGGGCGTTGATTACCTTTATGCTCGATCGCCAGACTGCCGCAGGCTACATCGAAGTGCTGCCGCCGCTCCTGGTCAATACGCAATCGCTGACTGCCACAGGACAACTGCCCAAGTTTGCTGAAGAAAGCTTCCAGTGTAAAGACGATGATCTCTGGCTGATCCCTACAGCAGAGGTGCCTGTCACGAACCTCTACCGAGATGAGATTCTGACAGCGGATGAGTTGCCGATTCGTCACTGCGCTTATACCCCGTGCTTTCGCCGCGAGGCAGGCAGCTACGGACGTGATACACGCGGCTTGATTCGGCTACACCAATTCAACAAAGTCGAACTCGTCAAAATCGTGCATCCCGACACTTCGGAGCAAGAGCACCAAATGCTGACACAAAATGCTGAAGCGATTCTGCAAGCGCTCAAGCTACCCTATCGTGTGATTGAACTGTGCACAGGCGATTTGGGCTTTGGTGCTGCCAAATGCTATGACCTGGAAGTGTGGCTTCCCTCTGCTGCAACTTACCGCGAAATTTCTAGCTGCTCGAATTTTGGCGACTTCCAGGCGCGACGGGGCAACATCCGCTTTAAGGCACCAGGCAAAAAGGGCACAGACTTTGTTCATACGCTCAACGGCTCTGGTTTAGCTGTTGGTCGCACAATGGCGGCGGTGCTTGAGAACTATCAGCAGCCGGATGGTACGGTCAGCATTCCAGATGTATTGCAACCGTTTTTGGGGCGATCGGTCTTGTAGCGGGGGTGAGGAGTCAGCAGTCAGCAGTGGTAGGCAGAAGGGTAGGGGCGCAGAGAACACATAGGAGAAAGGAAAGCAGAGGAAACTGGAAAAAGTAGCGCCACTCAAACTTGAAACCTGTTTCGGTGGCGGTTGGGTCACCGAAAGCCAAACTGTCTCCCTACCCTTAGCCTCCTCTGCCCTCATCGCTCACCCCGCACTCTTCTTCGTCTCATCCGAATGCGAACTACGCTCTATCATTTGGGTGTACACAGCGTTAGAAATCGCGGGGAGAATTTCAGAGTTCTGGCTGTAGGTGGGATCGGTTCCAAACACGACCAGAATATAGGCGACTTTGCCGTCTTTCGATTCGATGAAGGCGACTTCGTGACGTGCTTTGGTGGTCATACCAACTTTGGAGGCAAAGCGGACATCAGCAGGTAATGATTCACCGAGAAAGCCAGCGATCGAGTTATCCGGCTGCTGCTTCCAGACTTCTGGAGTCAGGTCTCGCGTCAGCAATGCCATCATCTCCTGGCTGCGGCTAGCTGAGATTGCTTTGCCGGAGTAAATCTCGTACATGAGCCTTGCCGCTTGATCGCTAGTGATCAGGCTGCGAATAGGCTGCTGTTGTTCGTCGCGCATCTGCAATTCGCGTCCATCGGGCCCATCAAGTTTAAGCGAGTAGATGGGGTAATTTTTCTGGCTGATGCTAAGTCCGTTGTAGCCCGCTACCCGAAAGAATTGATTGATCCGTAAACGGTGTTTAAGCCAGGTATCGTACTCTGCGCCGCTGAGGGGACTACCGGATGCAGTTTGGGTGATGCGATCGAAAATTTGACTGGCAGCATCGTTGTCTGAGTGAACGATCATGGCAGTTAGGTCGGCACTCAAGCTTGGATCGGGCTGCAAAAGACCTTGTTCGAGCTGCGCTTCGCAAATGACTAGCCAGAATAGTTTGACAACGCTGGCAGGGTAGCGAGGCGTTTCTTTTTGGTAGCCCGCACTTGTGTTGCGCTTCAAATCAATGAGCGTGATGGAGAGCGGTGCCGTGGAAAGAGACTTACTAGCGGCTAGCGCCACAGCCCCATCAACGATCGTCTGTAGTGCTTCACTGTGTTGGATGGAGGCATCAGGCTGAACATTGTAAGCTAGCTCGTCGATGGTCTGCTTTTGCATTACCGCTGCTGTTGAGGCTTGCAGTGGCGGCTGAATGGACGACTGGACAGGCGGCTGTAGGGAATCTGATTGCTGACGCAACCGTTGCGTACCCCAAAAGCCTGCCACTGCAAGCCCAGCAACAACACAAGACAAAAGAGCAGTACGCTTTAATCGCCACAGCAAACGCGCCGACGATCGTCGCGGGGTCGCTGGCTGCGATCGTTTACCCAAAGTCTGCTGTGGGCGCTTTGAGACTGTCCTACCGACAGCCATAGCAGAGCGACGATAGCTTGCAGTGGCAATGGGCGATCGCGGATCGGCTTGCAACCGTGGGGCGATCGCGGGTGGTGCTGCTAAGCGACGCTGTCGTTGCGTTATTTGAGCACGGAGAGAAGACGTTTCCGCTTGGAGCCTTGCAATGATGCGATCGGCTCTGGCAAGCTTTGCCTTCAGCTTGGCGTTCTGGTGCTGAAGAGGCTCCGGTTTGATTTTGAGTAATTGATGCACAGGAGCAGCCTTTAGTTGATAAGCACGGCTGGATACTGGTATACAACAAGTTTCCGCTTCTGATGCAACTATTTCGTGTTTGAGGTCTAGAGTCAAACGCGATCAGTATTTTGTGCCAGATAACATTTACTGAGTTGTAGCTTCTAGAATAGGTGTTACGTGTGTTGCTACCGTGTCCTAACACGCTTGCAACCGCAAAACCACCGTTTTACTGGAAGTTTGGTATGTCAGTTTTGGCTGCGATCGCCGTTTTAGCAATCCTCATTGTGGTTCACGAACTGGGGCACTTTACGGCTGCCCGTGCTCAGGGCATTTATGCCAACCGCTTCTCTATTGGGTTCGGTCCCATTCTGTGGAAATATCAGGGTTCGCAAACCGAGTATGCGCTGCGTGCGTTTCCCCTGGGTGGGTTTGTGGGCTTCCCAGATGATGACCCCGATAGCACCATCCCACGGAATGACCCGAACTTGCTGAAAAATCGTCCTGTGCTCGATCGGGCGATCGTCATCAGCGCCGGTGTGATCGCCAATTTGGTGTTTGCCTACTTCCTGCTTGTGACGCAGATCGGCATTGCTGGTACGCAGGACGTAAATTTCCAGCCAGGAGTCGTGGTGCCAGAGGTGAAGTCGGAGATTAGTTCAGCGGCTGCCAAAGCGGGCATTAAGCCAGGAGACATCGTTCTAGCAGCAGACGGCAAAGAACTGGGAGCCTCTAGAGAGGCGATCAAAACGCTGATGACAACGATTCAAAATCGCCCGAATCAAGCCATCGCCCTCAAAATTCAACGCGATGGCAAGGTGCTGCCGAACCCGCTGGTCGTCACGCCAGATGCCAATGCCAAGATTGGTGTACAGCTTTCACCCAACGTCACGATCGAGCGTCGCCGCTTAAGCAACCCGGTTGAAGTCTTTACACTTGCAGCCAGCGAGTTTCAGCGCATTACGGTCTTAACGATTCAGGGGTTTGGTCAGCTCATCACCAATTTTGGACAGGTCGCCGATCAAATTTCGGGTCCCGTGCGGATTGTGGACGAAGGCGCAAAACTGGCGCGATCAGATGTCTTCAACCTCTTTACCTTTGGCGCACTCATCAGCATCAACCTGGCAATTATTAATATCTTGCCCTTACCGGCTCTAGATGGCGGGCATTTGGCATTCTTGCTTGTTGAAGGCTTACGCGGCAAACCCTTACCGTCTAAACTGCAAGACGGCGTGATGCAAACGGGCTTGATGCTGCTCCTGGGGCTGGGACTTTTTCTGATTGTGCGCGATACCAGTCAGCTAGAGTCTGTACAGAAGCTGTTTCGGTAGATGGGAGTAGGGACGTTACATTTAGCGTCCTTACAGATTGCTTTGTATCCTTTAGCCCTTATCTTTCAGCCTTCCCCATGTGCGCTTCCCGGAAACTACCAGCTAAGCCGCAGCGGGCGATCGCACTCCTGCTGCGGCTGAAGCATCTTTATCCTGATGCGACCTGTTCGCTCGATTACGCAACGCCGATGCAGCTACTGGTTGCCACCATTTTGTCTGCCCAGTGTACAGACGTGCGGGTAAACATGGTCACGCCAGAACTCTTTCGACGGTTCCCTGATGCAGCAGCGATGGCAAGCGCTGAGCTGGCAGAGATTGAGACTTTGGTGCGATCGACAGGCTTTTACCGCAACAAGGCGAAGAATATTCAGGCAGCCTGTCGCATGATTGTGACGGAGTTCGGCGGCGAAGTGCCGAAGCGAATGGAGGCTTTACTCAAGTTGCCGGGGGTCGCTCGTAAAACAGCCAATGTTGTGTCAGCCCACGCTCACGGCATCAATCTTGGCGTTACAGTCGATACGCATGTTAAGCGGTTAACCTATCGCTTGGGACTGACTGAACACAAAGATCCCGTCCGCATTGAACGAGATTTGATGAAGCTGTTGCCGCAGCCCGATTGGGAAAACTGGTCAATTCGGCTAATTTATCACGGTCGTGCCGTCTGCATGGCGCGGAATCCTCAGTGCGATCGCTGCACCTTGGCTGACCTCTGCCCCGCCGCCAGTTTGTCTCAGAAACCATTGACCACGCCTGAACCGGATGCTTTGGCAGTGACTCCAGAACATCCTGCGTCTGTTGTTGGCTTATCTGCGATTGACTTAAATTTAGTTGGTAAATAGCCTGCTGAGTTGGTATAATCGTAAGCTGTGTCTTAACTTAAAGAGCATCGGAATGACTCATGGCTAAAAAGAGCATGATTGAGCGCGAAAAGAAGCGCAAGAAAATGGTGGAAAAGTACGCTGTGAAGCGTGCAGACTTACAAGAGCAGTTTGCGGCGGCGACATCGCAACAGCAAAAGCTAACCATCCACCGTCAGATTCAGCAGCTTCCTCGCAACAGCGCTCCCACCCGCGTCCGCAATCGCTGTTGGGTAACGGGTCGCTCTAGAGGCTTCTACCGGGATTTTGGCTTGTCTCGCCATGTGCTGCGTGAAATGGCGCACCAGGGACTTTTGCCGGGTGTGGTGAAGTCGAGTTGGTAGGGCAGAGAGAGTTTCGAGTTAAGAGTTTTGAGTTGGCGTTCTAGAAGGTCTTACTGAACAGTCAGTTTTTTCCTAAACTCAAAACTCAAAACTTCCACTTATTGTCCACAGCAGCGATCGATCCCTAAACTGTCGAGCAATAAATCGCTGACGGCATTGGCAACGGTAAATTCGCCAAAGAAGCTGTCAGAGAAATCAAAGGATTCCATCTCGGTGACGATCGCCATGACCAGCGAACCGAGATCGTTTTCCCCCTCCATGCGCTGCCGGACGAAGATCTGAGCAGCGCGTCTTGCTATGTGCTCATTAGCGTCTTCTGGAATGAACTCTTGATTGAGCCAGCTCAACAGCGCTACTTGCAGCCATTCCCCTTCTTGCACTGGGTTTTGGGCAGGCGGTAATGTAATCGGTGGAATCGGTTCAGCCATCAGCGCGATCGCATCTCACACGGTTGGTGTTCTTAGTTTACGCCTGCGATCGACACAGAAACCGAGTTTCTGAACCTTGAGTAAACGCCATCACTTTTGCTATAAAGAAATCCGGTTTCCTGCCTGGGCTGCTACCAGTTCGTTTCTTCTACCAACTCGCTGGGTTCACCGGGGTAGAAGCACTTATCCAGGATTTCAGGCAAGCTATAGTTTGACACTGGTTTTGAAAGAAACCTTTCCTGTCAACGCTATTTCCGAGCCTGGAGGCGTGATTGTCAGCTATGACGACGCAGGAGAACCTGTCAGTGTTGAGTTTCTCAATGCGTCTAAACGTGAGTTGATTCGTCCGGGCAAAAACAAGGGGCTTAAGCCCCTTGCCTACTCAAGGTTATTTCTACAAGACTCCTAACGCGATGCTCTCTGAGCCACTAGCGTGAACGCAACAACTGCACAAACGTATCGCTAACAGTGTGGTCTTTTGTATCAGCCGCATATTGGATCAGTTTTTCACGCAGGTCTTTCGCTGCCTCCAGATCCATCAGCGTTGCCAGCAGGAAGTAAACGCCCCGAAAGCGCGAATCGCCGATGTGATCGAGTAACCGTGTTTCAGCATCTGCGCCTTTGCCAAGAAACGTCTGCACCAGAAAGAATTCGGCAATCTTGTCGTGGCGGAAGTACCATTCTTTCTTCGCTTCGCCCTTCGCATCTTTCCACTGCCGACTCACCACCATGCGGAATTTTTCATCTTCCATACACAATAGTTCGTTGTAGAACTTGTCTGCTGGCAGCCCTTTTTGATCCACCAACCACTGCTGATAGACCGCTTCCGCAAATTGCTTTAATGGGAAGTCTTGATTCCAGGTGCGGCGATACTCCTCTGCCATCAGCTTGTACTGCTGCTCACGCAGATTGAACAAATCGGGCTGCACGCCGCCTGCCAGCATCCACGCTGCCAGCGTCAACTCCATCGGGTTCGACAGAACGGTACGAGCAGTCTTCAGTTCTTCTGGAGAGAGGGGTGTCTGGTCACTCAGCATCGTGCTCAAAAAGGTGCGGCAAGCCTGCTCATAATCCTTTCCCTGCAAAGGTGCAGTTTTGGGCAGGGATGGCTGACGCGAGAGCAGATAGCGCTCAATTTGCGCCGACTGAAGGGGTTGCATGACGTAGGTTTTGGCAGTGGAAGGCGGCAACCACTCTAGCGGTTGCGTGGTCATGAGAATGTTGCCCTTAAAGTGACTCTCCACGAATTGAGTGATCTTTGCCCGCGTGTCGGGGTTAACTTCGTTGAGTCCGTCGATGCAGATGTCAATGGCTCCGCTGTAGATCAGGCTTTGCAAAAACTTGGTGTCTTTAATTTCGTCACCGTGCAGCTTTTTTTGAATCGCTTCAATCACACCTTCAGCGCACTTGGTGGCAGGCAGATAGACCACAATCCGCTTCGACTGCTGAAGCAAATGCCGCAAAAACATCGTCTTGCCCAACCCAGAATCACCCTCCAGAATCACCTGCCCTTTGATTTCGGGGATGACCTGCAAGATCTGCTGTTCATCAACTGCATCCAGTTCCTTCACATTGGACTCAGAGAAATAGGTCTCTGGATTGAAAAAGTTGAGTCCTGCATCTGCTAATAACGAAAAGCGAAACGGCTCAAACAACTTATGCCGTAGCAATGGAACCCAGGCAAGTAGAAAGGTAACATACCCCAAACCAAGAACGTTGCGCACCCAGGGATTCCAGAAGAAAACTGCCTGTATTTGAGGCGATTTAGGATAGGCAAAAATGAGAGTGAACCAAAAAGCTGAGTGCGCCAACCAGCCAACGGAGAAATTCTTGGTAATAATTTCTCCAAAACGAGATTGCTGCTCTTCCCTTAGAGCGGTTAAATACGCCTGAATATCACTAATCTGCTTCTCAACGCCTTTTTGATCCTTCCGTTGCTCCAGTACTTTAAGTGCCTTTTCTAGATCCTGAACAACCTGATTGAGGTCGGCATTAGAGAGTTGATCTTTGCGCTTTTGTAAATCAAACCCAATCCGTCCAAGGGCATCGGCGACGTCCTCACCTGAGGAGTCCCAGCCGTAAGGATTGCTGTGCTGTTGCCCTGCTATGGCACTTTGCGCCTCAAGCAGAACTGTCAAACTTGGTAACGCCGTTTTTGCCTCTGCTCCGATCTCACCCAGGGCATCAATAGCACTCCCGCGCACTTCCGAATTCTGGTCTTTGAGTAAAGTCTGCAAGTCGGGTACAGCGTCTTTTGCCTCTGCTCCGATCTCACCCAAGGCGTCAATAGCACTCCCGCGCACTTCTTCATCCTCGTCTTGTAACGCCTGACGTAAAGTAGGTACAGCCGCCTTGCCAAAAATCCTTCCAAAAGCATACACAACCCTGCGGCGTACCTCGGCGTTACTGTCCTTGAGCAAAGCTTGCAAGTCTGGCAGTACGGCTTTTGCTTCTATGCCCATTTCGCCCAAAGCTTCAACAGCACTCACGCGCACCTTTGGATTGCTGTCCTTGAGCAGTACTTGTAAGTCTGGCAGAGCATCTTTTGCCTCTACGCCAATTCGATCTAGAGATCGGAGGGCACTTGCACGTACTTTTGCGTCTTGATCTTGCAATGCCTGACGCAGAGGAGGCACGGCCTCTTTGGTACCGATACGCCCAAGTGCCTCAATAGCGTTCGCACGCACCTTGCCACTACTATCTTTGAGCAACGGTTGCAGGTCTGGCAGTGCTGCTTCTGCTTCTGCACCGATTCTACCAAGAGCTACGGCTGCTCTCCCGCGAACCCCTGCATCTTGATCCTTCAATGCTTGACGCAGAGCAGGCATGGCTTCTTTGGGGCTGATGCGTCTAAGAGCGCTTGCAGCACTTCGACGTACTAATACATCTTTGTCCTTGAGCAGCGCCTGTAACTCTGGCAATGCTGCTTTTGACCCTTCTCCTATCTTCCCAAGGGCGATGGCTGCTCTCCCACGTACTTCTGCGTCCTGATCCTTCAATGCTTGACGCAGGGCAGGCACAGCATCTTTTTTTTCTCCTTCAATGTTCCCAAGAAAAATTATCGTTCTTCGACGAATCCTGACATCTGGGTCGCTTAATAGGCTAGACAATGGCTGAACACTGCTTGAGCCGCATGTAGCTATCGCGTCAAGGTTGGGAGAGTCTTTAGACGATGGCTCTTGTAACGATCGCGCCACTCGTTCCTTCACTTCAGCAACATTTCGGCACCAGGCTTCCTGTGCCCAAACATGGCTGGGCAAGGTCAGAGGAAAGACAACTCCAAGAAGTGAGTAAAGGAGACAGTAAGACGTAAGAGAGTGATGCATTCGGGGTCGATCGCTTCTCCTAAAACCTTTATCACGTCTTCCGGGCATGGCGGGGCATATCCTGCTTTGCGGAGCACTACAACAAGAAACAAGACCTGAATAGTGCATTTCGCTTATTATCCACGATCGTAGAATACTCATCGGCTGAGATCGCTCCTTGCTGTCATCCATGAAAACAACCGACTACTTTGAGCAAACACTGTTAGAACGTCCTGAAATTCAGAGCCAGTGGTGTCAGCGTGCTATTGCTTCTCCACTCAAGCGCGTTGTGCAGCAAAATGGGCGTATCAGCTATTGGGCGATCGTCCCCGAAGCTGGCGATCGCGTGCTGCGGGTGATCCTGCTGGAAGACGATGAAACCTTCCACAATGCCTACTTCGATCGCAACTTCCGCTCAAGACTACAGAGAGGACTAGAGCCATGAAAATACGCTACTTCCCCGATACCGATACGCTATCCATTCGGCTTAACGATCGACCCAGCACTGAGTCAGAAGAAGTTGCAACCGATGTTGTCATTGACTTTGATGCTGATGGTGGGGTTGTGGGGTTAGAAATTGACCTGGCATCCTCTAAGGTTGATTTGAAGGCACTTGAACTGAGCGGCTTTCTGACACCCGAAGCGATCGCAGGTTAAAAAGGTGAGCAACTGGGGCAAAACGTGCGATCGTTCCGGCTTGAAACACGATCGTTGCAGTTCCAAACCGCAACGATCTCATTTAAGGTGCGATCGCTCCTGCTCAAAGCAGGACTGTTCTTGCCGCAAGTGCGATCGTTTGAGCTAAAAGCACGATTATTCCGACTTGAAGCTACAACGTTCAAGTTCTGATCACGATCGTTAGGCATAATTTTATAAATAGGGCGACTGCCTAGACGATCGCTTCTCCTATAACCTTGATCACGTCTTCCGGGTGTGGCGGGGCACATCCTGCTTCACGGGGCACTGCTACAAGCAACACAACCTGAGCAGTGTCTTTCGCCTATTATCCGCGATCGAAGCATTCTCGGTTTCTCAAGGGCACGATCGACCATTACGACGGATATTGCACCACAACGCCTAACGCCAGAATGACAGCCTCTAACCGTTCTGCTTCCAACACGCCCAACTGGTCATTAAACCGTTCTAGAGCGATCGATCTTGTCTGCAAAGGGTTGGCAGTTGAAACTTTGGTCAGACCATTCTGGGCAGAAGGCTGTAGCTGAATCAACCAGGGTACGGATGCAAACATCGGTTTCCAACCTGTAATAGGCACGACGAGACGAAGCTTCAATCTCGCCAAATTACTGGTGCTAATCACAATGGCAGGTCGAGTTTTCTGCATCTCATCCCCGATCGTCGGGCTAAATTGAACCCACCAGATCTCGCCGCGCTGTGGTTCACTACTCGTCATCCCAGTCGTCATCCTCGACATACTCTTCAACCCACTCCATGTCTTCACTGCCGGGTTGAAAATAGGGAACAGCCAAAGCTGCTTGTTGCTCCAGTTGCCGTTGCTGCTCTGCCAGTGGCAATTTTAGGAACGCTCGAATACCTGTAGACTGCTGCGGTTCAGGCTGCTCAGGCTGTTTTAAAGCTTGAGCCACTTCCAGCAGTGAGGGCAACTGCTCATCGGGTAATTGCTCAATTACTGACAGTAATTCTTGACGAGTACTCATTGCACAACACTCAAGTCTTTAGCTTTGATTATATCGGGAGTGGACAGGTGGTCGATCGCGGTTGCCACCCACAAAGCGGTGTCTTGGGGGAAGACGATACTGCTTGGCTTGATTGGAGTCGATCGCAATCGTTCTCTCAGCTTCGTTGTTAGCCCGCCCTGGAATGAATTCCGGGCTAATGGTAGAAGTCCATTGAAATGGACTGGGTTTCGTGTTTAGGCGGCGATCGCGATCGTTCTCTCAGCTTCGTTGTTAGCCTGCCCTGGAATAAATTCCGGGCTAATGGTGGAAGTCCTCTTTAGAGGACTGAGGATGGATTGGGGGTGAATGAAGTGATGGCGGTTGGTGAATTGGGGGATTGATTTTTGGGTGGTTGTGTGGTGTTGAGGCAGGACGGTGGTCATCCTAAATTGGATGATTGTACCGTTGTTTGAAATGATGCCGCTTTGGAAGCTTTACTATCATGTGGTTTGGTCAACCCACGATCGCCAACCGCTGATTACTCCGACTAGAGAACCGCAGCTTTATCGTTACATCGCCCGTAAAGTCGATTCATTGGGATGCATTCTCCATGCGATCGGTGGCATTGACGATCATATTTACCTGGTTGTCTCCATCCCTCCAAAGTTAGCGATCGCCGACTTCGTGAAGCACATCAAAGGTGGCAGCTCTCACGATCTCAACCACAGCTATCCTGGAGTAAAGACCAAATTCAGTTGGCAAAACGAGTATGGCGTTTTCTCATGAGGCAGCAAACAACTCGATCGCGCCATTGCCTACGTCCAAAACCAGAAAGACCACCACAAAAAAGGCACGCTCATCGCTTCCCTAGAAACAACAACCGGAGCCTAAACGACACGACTAAAACTTTTCCAGCGTCCTACTCCCAAGTCCTCTTCAGAGAGGACTTCCCCCCATCAGCCCGGAATTTATTCCAGGGCGGACTGACAACGAAGCAAGCAGCGTCTCAAAACTTTTGCCAGTCATTTCAGCGTTAAGCAGAGAGTTTCTCGTTCAAAACACGATCGCGCAGCGTTCCAAAGGCATCGCTCCTGCTCAAAACCGCACCGTTCCTACTTGAAACGCGATCGTTCCCGTTCCAAACTGCGACGTTCTCATCTAAAGTGCGATCGTTTCCATTTGAAACCACAATCTTCTTGTTTGAGATGCGATCGTTCCCGTTCCAAACTGCAACGTTCTCATCTAAAGTGCGATCGTTCCCACTCAAAACCGTAACGCTCCTCTTTGAAGTGCGATCGTTCCGGTTTTAACCCGCACCATCCCTGTTTCAAGTGCGATCGTTCCGACTTGAAATCGCAGCGTTCCTATTTAGAGTGCGATCGTTCCGGTTTCAACCAGGAATGGTCTCGTTCAAAGTGCGATCGTTCCTGTTTGAAACCGCAATCTTCTTGTTTGAAACCGCAAGCACCGAGCTTTGAGGTAAACGCTTTGAGCTTGAAGCGCGATCGCTAGAGTTTAGAAGGCGATCGTTGATCCACAATTTTGCAAGTTGGGCGGCTGCGTGAGCGATCGCGCCTTAAAATCAGGGAATGCAAAAACCTTCTGTCGAGATTCCCCCTTGTGCCTGGAGCCGTCCCCTTGGGTTGGGTTGGGAGAAGCCGTATACCGTCCGCTACACGAGTAATCTGGATGATGGTCCCTGGCACGGGATGCCGTTGGGTGGTTTTGGTGCAGGATGCATTGGGCGATCGCATCGGGGCGACTTCAACCTCTGGCACATCGATGGGGGTGAGCATCTTTTCCAGTCAATGCCTGCCTGTCAGTTCAGCGTGTTTGAGCAAGCGGGCGATCGGAGTCAAGCGTATGCCCTTTGCACCGAACCGCCGGAAAATGGAAGTTTGTCATCCTGGCAATGGTATCCGTTCTGTAGGGACGTTACATGTAACGTCCCTACGGGAACTTATCACGCTCTTTATCCTCGCAGTTGGTTTGTCTACGAGAACGTTTTTCAAGCAGAGTTGACCTGTGAGCAGTTTTCGCCGATTTGGGCAGATAACTATCAGGAAAGTAGCTATCCGGTAGCAGTGTTTCAGTGGACAGCGCATAATCCCACCGATCGACCCATCACCCTAAGCATTATGCTTACCTGGCAAAACATGGTGGGCTGGTTTACGAATGCGCTGAAATCGCCTGACGTAAAACTTCGGGATGATGGCAGTCCGTTTTATGACTATCAGCCACGTCTGGGGGAAAGCGCGGGGAACTTTAATCGACTAACGGGTGATGAGCAGCGGTTGGGGGTGGTGATGGGAAGAGAGGCTGGGGAGGCAGAGGGAGCAAGGGGAGCCGCTCAAAACAACTTGATTTCTGACACCCCGCTCCCCACCGAAGGTGACGGTCAATGGTCGATCGCTACCTACCTAGATCCCAATCTTCAAGAGGTCTTCTATTACACCCGTTGGAACCCAAAGGGTGATGGTACAGACTTGTGGCAGACGTTTGCTCAGGATGGTTCGCTGACGGATTTTGATGATGATACGCCAGCGGCAGCAGGGGAACAGATTGGAGCGGCGATCGCCGTTCGCTTCACGCTGCGACCGGGGCAGACGCGCTACATTCCGTTCGTGCTGACGTGGGATGTTCCGGTGACGGAGTTTGCTCAGGGCATTGAGTATTTTCGGCGCTACACGGATTTCTTTGGGCGCAATGGACGGAATGCGTGGGCGATCGCACGCACAGCCTTGAAGCATCACCAAACATGGCGCGAGACGATTCAGAGCTGGCAGCAGCCAATTTTGGCACGAGACGATCTGCCGGATTGGTTTAAGATGGCGCTGTTCAATGAGTTGTACAACCTGACCGATGGCGGAACGCTCTGGAGTGCAGCAGACGAACGCGATCCCGTTGGGCAATTTGCAGTACTGGAATGCATTGATTACCGCTGGTACGAAAGCCTGGATGTGCGGCTTTATGGTTCGTTTGCGCTCTTAATGCTGTTTCCCAAGCTAGAGAAAGCGGTGATCCGTGCCTTTGCCAGAGCGATTCCTGCCAGCGACGATCGCACACGGGTGATTGGCTACTACACCACGATCGGCTCTGCTAGTCCATTAGCCGTCCGCAAAGTTGCAGGAGCCACCCCGCATGACCTCGGCGCACCCAACGAGCACGTGTGGGAGCAAACCAACTACACCAGCTATCAAGACTGCAACCTCTGGAAAGACCTGCCGAGCGATTTTGTCCTGCAAGTCTACCGGAATTACCTCCTCACAGGGGCAACCGATGTCGAGTTTCTCGCCGAATGCTGGGAGGCGATCGTCCAAACCCTCACCTACCTCAAAACCTTTGATCTCGACGGCGATGGCATTCCCGAAAACTCTGGTGCGCCTGACCAAACCTTTGATGACTGGAAATTGCAAGGAGTCAGTGCGTATTGTGGCGGACTGTGGATTGCAGCGTTGGAGGCAGCGATCGCGATCGGGAAGATTTTGGAGGAGTCGGGAGTCAACTACGCTTCTTCATCCTTCATCCTTCATCCTTCATCCTTCATCTCTCAATGCCAATCCTGGCTCAACCAATCCCGCTCGGTCTATCAAGCAAAACTCTGGAACGGTCAGTACTACCGCATCGACAGCAAGAGTGGCTCGGATGTCGTTATGGCAGACCAGCTCTGCGGTCAGTTTTACGCTCGTCTGCTAGAACTACCCGACGTTGTACCAGATCACTGTGCTAGAACTGCTCTGCAAACGGTTTACGATGCCTGCTTCGTCAAGTTCAATCAATACCTGGCATCCGGTGCTTTGAGTGCCCAGACGTTTACATCGGTTCAGGAAGCGAGGGCGGCTGAGGAGGGAGGCAGAGGAGCAGAAGGGGTTGGGGAAGCAGAAGAGGCAGTGATAACCATTCAAAACTCAGAACTCTTCAGCACCTCGGCAAGCGCTACTCAAAGCTCTTCCCCTACACCCCACACCGTTCGGCTGAGCGCTCACGCCGAAGCCCCACACCCTACACCCCACGCGATCGGTGCCGCCAACGGTGTTCGCCCAGACGGGTCTCCCGAAAACCCTAACGCAACTCATCCTTTAGAAGTTTGGACGGGCATTAATTTCGGGCTGGCAGCCTTTCTTGTGCAGATGGGTATGACAGCGGAGGCAATGCAAATGACAGAAGCGGTGGTGCGGCAAATCTACGACAATGGGCTGCAATTTCGCACACCAGAGGCGATTACTGCCAGCGGCACGTTTCGCGCCTGTCATTACCTGCGGGCAACAGCAATCTGGGCAATCTATAGAGAATTGATTGCCAAATGATCGCTTTACGTAGATCGGTGGCGTTTCCCGATTGGGCTGTACAACCAAGGTCTCAGTCAGTTGCCTTTCTTGATCAAAATGAAAGCCCATTCACTTGAGCTTCGACAGAAGATTGTGGCTGCCAATGCCGGAAGTAACCGCTCTCGCAGATTAGGAAAGGCTACGAGCGGATCGAACCGAAAGCAAGCCGTTGAAGCTATTTCCTAGTGGATTTAGGTCGATCGACAGAAGAAAGCTTTCAACCACGATCGCGTTTGAGCCAACCAGATAGGCGCGATCGTTAAGGGTGGCGATCACCATCGCTTTTTACATCTGCTCTATCCTTTTGAGGGAGTGAGTGAAGCGCAATCTTGGCTACAAGAGTGAGTGGACGTTTCGGTATTATTCGCTTATGTCAGCAACAACAGTTGAATCGTTTGCAGCGCAAGCGGCGATCGCCTCTCTCAACATCTATCAAAAGCATCTCTCACCCCGCAAAGGCTTTTCGTGCCCCCACCGCTTATTACATGGCAACGAATCTTGCTCTGCTTACATGAAGCAGGTGCTAATCAACCAGGATCTAAGGACTGCCTTACAACTAGCGCCACAGCGTTTTCAGGCGTGCAAGGTTGCAGCTCAAACGCTGCAACAGTCAAGTAGTGGCTGCATTGTCATTCCCTGCTGTATTCCGCTTTAAAGATCGTGGATTAAATAAAACCGACAAATTATTCGTAGGTAGGGGCGCACAGCCGTGCGCCCCTACGGAAAACGCTCTAGGTCAAAGACCTGCCAGATTTAAATCACACATCACGCTGTGGGCGCAGAGACTCCTGCCATTGATGGAGTGATGGATAAAGGGACTGATAGCGTTCCCAGGCATCGGTGAGATTAGGATTGGGCGATCGTGGTACGACAGGACTGTCACATAGCGGTGCTTGAGGAATCGCTTGCGCATCGTCATAGATACCGCTGCCAATCCCAGCTAAAAGCGCGGCACCACGGGCAGAAGCAGCCGAAACCGTCACGCTATACAGCGATACTTGCATGACATCCGCCAGCAACTGTCTCCAAGCTGGTTCTAAAGTACCGCCGCCAGCTAAGCGTAGTTCGGTAGAGGGTGTGCCTGTATCAGCGATCGCCTCCAGACCTTGCTTGATGGCAAATGCAACCCCTTCGAGGGCTGCCCGCATGAGGTGCGATCGTCCGTGGTGTCGCCCCAAGCCTACCCAGGCTCCACGAGCGTTTGGGTCAATATGAGGGGTTCGTTCGCCTGTGAGGTAGGGCAAAAAGGTGAGTCCTTCGCAGCCTGGAGCAACGGTAAACGCTTCAGCGTAGGCTTGCTGCCAGGTTAACCCTAAAAGGTTACGAACCCAGTCTAGCGCCAGTCCAGCATTTTGCATCGCCGCGAGCGTGTACCACTGGTTTGGCATGGCAGTGCGATAGAGATGTGTGCGAAGGTGTGGATCGGCGATCGGGTGCGCTTGGGGAGTCACAATCTGTGCGCCAGAACCCACCGTGAGCTGCATCATGCCCAGTTGCGATAGACCACTACCAAGCATGGCGGCAGCAGTATCAGCAGCACCCGCCATAACAGGTAGACCAGCCCGCAAGCCCAAGTGTTCAGCCGCCGTAACAGTTAAAGCGCCTGCAATGCTGCTGGATGGTACAAGGGTTGGCAACCAATCAGAACGGAGATGAAGCGCTTCTAAAACGTCGATCGCCCAACGATCGTGCAACACATCGTACAGCAGCGTTCCAGAGGCATCCGATGGTTCGGTCGCAACGGCTCCAGTAAGCTGCAAGCGTAGCCAATCTTTAGGCTGAAGTGCCCAACGAGCCGTTGCATAAATCGTTGGTTCGTATGCCTGCAACCAAAGCAATGTTGCACCTGCCATGCCAGTAGTAATAGGGTTGGCAAGCTGTCGTTGCAGAGTATGACTGAGAGCACGGTATGCCTGTAGAAACACCTCTGAGCGAGTGTCTGCCCAAAGGATAGCAGGACGCAAGGGCTGACCGGGGCGATCGGTCATTACAACCCCGTGCATTTGTCCCGAAAGCCCGATCGCCTGCACTCGTTCAGTCTCCTCTTTGACGGCTGCTCTTACAGCGATCGCCACCGCATTCCACCACTCGGCTGGCTCGGTTTCTGCCCAGCCTGGTTTGGGCGATCGCACCCTATAAGGATGGGATGCCTCGGCGATGACTGTACCATCGATAGCGAGCAACAGCGCTTTCACCGATCCGGTGCCTAAATCAATACCAAGCAACATAAATGACCAGGTAGAGGCATCCAGTTAGCATAAGGCTGTAAATGTCGCTTGTGCGAGTGCTTTAGAGGTGATAGAAAGCTTTTGCTGTTTCAAAGTGTGCGCATGCAGTTGGAGGATAAAGTATGGCGCGATCGCCGCTTGCCAGCAAGCCGCAGCACTCTACCTCCAACAAGGAAAAACAACGGAGCATCACTGTGCGCTGAAAAGGCTGAGCAAACTTCAGGCGTAACAACCGTGCAGAAGATCCGCCGAGCGTTTTCTAAACTCTTCTCAATCAAGTATGCTGAGTCCACGACTCGGTTCTGACGGGAAGCAACCGTCGGAGGAAACAGGGAAAGTGTAGTGAAACTCTACCGCTGTCCCGCAACTGTGAAAAAGTTTTGAGTTTTGAGTTTTGAGTTTTGAGTTAGTTAATCCAACTCGACGTTTAGAGCTTGACACCAACGCCTTTAAGTCAGAACGCCTGCCGAATCGCTCTACAACATCGTCTTATCTGCGAGGTACAGGATGAAGACACGCGATCGGAAATTAGTCAGCCTGGGATTGATGGCTGGCTTGAGTTGTTATTTGTTTTTGGGTTCTGCAACCCCAGCCCAGGCAATGCATATTGCAGAAGGGTTCTTGCCTGTGCAGTGGGCGGTTTTTTGGTGGGCGGTTTCGCTGCCGTTTTTTCTAGTGGGCTTGCGATCGCTCACCCGCATCACCAAGCAAAACCCTGAACTGAAACTCCTGTTGGCATTAGCAGGTGCTTTTACATTCGTTCTGTCTGCTTTAAAGATTCCCTCTGTCACTGGCAGTTGCTCGCATCCCACAGGCACTGGGTTGGGCACGATTCTCTTTGGACCGCTAACAATGACGGTGCTGAGTAGCCTGGTGCTTGTGTTTCAGGCGATCTTACTCGCGCATGGTGGCATTACAACATTGGGAGCGAATGTCTTTTCAATGGCGATCGTCGGTCCACTGGTTGCCTATGTGGTTTACAACGCGGTGATGAAAACGGGTAAGCAAAAACTAGCGGTGTTTCTGGCTGCCACATTGGAAGATTTGCTGACTTACTTGATGACTGCTATTCAACTCGCGCTGGCGTTTCCTGCTGCGCACGGTGGCTTTATTGCCTCATTTATCAAGTTTACAGGCATTTTCGCTATCACCCAATTGCCCTTAGCCGTTAGTGAAGGCTTGCTGACCGTGCTGGTTTGGGGTTGGCTGCAACAATATGGCAAGCAGGAATTGCAAACGCTCAAGCTTTTGGAGCAGGAGTCGTAAAGGATGAAGAAACTACCTGGTAACTGGTTATTAGTGATTGGGGTTATAGTTTTAGCGCTGGGTCCACTGCTGGTACTTCAGGGCAGAGAGTTTGGCGCAACCGATGGCAACTTTGTCACCGCGATCGAGAAAGATCACCCAACCTATAAACCCTGGTTTAAACCCATCATTAAAGATTCTGGTCCTGAAGTGCAAACGTTCTTGTTCGCAGTTCAGGCAGGGATTGGTGCAGGCGTGACGGGTTACATTCTGGGTTTGTATAAAGGGCGATCGGAGAAACGCAAAAAGGACGAGCAAGGTTGATCATCTTTAATGTGTGAAACATTGACCTTTTGCAGGGACGTTACAGGTAACGTCCCTGCAATTAACAAAATCGTTCATGACTCTGCAAATTGACACACTCGCATACACCAATCGGCTGCGGCAATTGCCACCCGAACACAAGCTGCTGTTTGCGATCGCCCTGCTCATCATCACCTACTGTTCGCGTGTGCCCATTCAACTACTCATCACCGTTTGGCTGGGCATCTGGACGGTGATTTATGCCCGCATTCCAGCGCCCATCTACTTTCGTCTCCTCTTCATCACGATTGGCTTTTGGCTGACCAGCCTACCTGCCTTTGTGGTTAGTGGTGTGGGATTGTCTAACGTATCCCTTGTGCAGCCTGATGTGTGGCAAGGCGTGACCTGGGGCAATTACTATCTCTACCTCAGTCTGCATGGCATCCAGCAAGCAGTCGCACTGGCAGCACGGGCGATCGCCTCTACTGCCTGCATCTACTTCATCATTCTCACCGTGCCATTCACCGAAATTTTGGATGTGTTGCGTCGTGTGGGCTGTCCACCGTTGCTGACCGAGCTGCTGCTGCTGATGTATCGCTTTATCTTTGTGCTGCTGCGGACTGCCAGCGAAATCTGGACAGCGCAGCAATCGCGGGGTGGCTATCGCACCTGGCGACTCTGGATGAAGAGTTTGGGATTGCTGGTCGGGCAACTGCTTCGGCGCACGTTAGAAAACTATCGTCAGGTGTCTCAAACGTTGGCATCGCGCGGCTTTACGGGTGATTTTCGCGTCTGGCATTCCCGTCGCTACAAACCCTCCAGGCGCTATTGTCTAGAAGCATTATTTGGCTGCGCGGTCTTGGTTGCGTTGACGGGATGGCAGTATGTTGTTGGAGTTTGAGCAAATCGGCTATACCTACGCGGGGAGTTCTCAACCAGCGCTGCAAGGGTTGACGCTCCGCATCCCTCAAGGAAAACGCTGTGCCTTGATTGGGCAGAACGGTTGTGGTAAGACCACGCTGTTTTTGTTGGCAAATGGTCTTTACAAGCCACAGCAAGGGGTTGTGCGTTGGCAGGGTGAGCCGCTCAAGTACGATCGCGCCTCACTGATGGCATTGCGGCAACAGGTCGGGCTGGTGTTTCAAGACCCCGAACAGCAGTTGGTGGCATCGACCGTTGAAGAAGATATTTCCTACGGACTGTGCAATTTGGGCTTGCCAGAGGCTGAGATCGCGCAACGGGTCGGCGAGGCGATCGCTGCCTTTGGCTTAACTGACCTCGTGAATCGCCCCGTCCATCATCTCAGTCTGGGGCAAAAGAAACGGGTATCGCTGGCAGATGTGATGGTGCTGCAACCAGAGTTATTACTGCTGGATGAACCCACGGCTTATCTCGATCGCCTCCATACCCGTGATTTGATGGTTAAACTCAAACAAATTTGGGCAACGGGTACGACCATCCTGATGGCAACCCATGATTTAGATCTGGTGTATGGCTGGGCAGATTGGGTGTTTGTGGTCGATCGTGGGCAACTGGTGCTAGAAGGTAGCCCCCAGGATGTGTTTGCTCACCGCGCTTTGCTGGAAAAGCTGCATTTAGGCGTGCCTCAAGTGTTTGAAGTGCTCGATCGGGTAGAAGTTGCTTTGGCTTCCAGTACAGAGCCTGCCACTATCGCCTTTCATGCTCTGCGACAGCGCATTCTAGGCGAGTTTAGACAAGGTTAAACGGGGTGACGTGATTTTTAGAGGTAATGATCAATGCAGACCCATGAGTTGAGTGCTGCACAACTTCGGCAACAGGGCATTGAGGCATTGGTGGGCGTTAGGTGTTGCAGTAATTTGAGCAGGCTAGATCCCCGACTTCTTTAGAAGTCGGGGATCTTTCAACGTCGGGGATCTTTGTTGCCGGGGAACGCTAAATAAGCGTCTTTCCTCACTCCTCTATGCCCTATCGTGCGATCGCCTTTGAACCTGGCAATGTTTACCATCTCTACAATCGGGGCAATAATCGCCAGAATATCTTCTTTGAGCGGGAGAATTATCTTCACTTTTTGCGGTTAGTCCGACGCTATCTGACACCGGAAGATGTGGCAATTTTGGCCTATTGCCTGATGCCCAATCACTATCATCTCCTGGTCGATCTCAAAACGAACAACCTGAGTGAACCGATGAAGGCGTTGCCTCTTGCCTACACCAAAGGCATGAATGCTCGCTATCACCGGGTGGGTGCGTTGTTTCAGGGGCGGTTTTACTCCATTCAGGTTGATTGTGAACTCTATCTGGTGCCTTTGGTGCGCTATGTTCACCTGAATCCAGTCAAGGGTGGATTGGTCGCCCATCCTGGGGAGTGGGAGTTTTCGAGCTATCGGGAGTATGCTGGGCAACGGCAGGGGACGTTACCCAGCCTGGAACGGGTGCAATTGCTGGCAGGGGCTGAGGGTGGCTATCAGAGTTTTTTGGCGGATCAGTTGTTGCCCCAACAGCCAAAAATTCGGACGTTAATGCTGGATGAGTGATGGTTAGATCCCCGACTTTGAGATCCCCGACTTTTTAAAAAAGTCGGGGATCTTGCCTCGACCTACTTTTGGCTACCAATCCCATCGCACAGGTGCCTGTCACCCTCGCTGACTTTAGGATTATAGGTTAAATAATTGCGAACCCAATCGCAACTACGCCCCATTAAAGAGTTTAAGTTTAAGTCCCATAGTTTGATCGTCCCGTCATCACTGCCGCTTACCAAGGTCTTCCCATCCGGGCTGAAACTGACGCTATAGACTCCTCTAGCATTGCTCTTTAAGGTGCTGATTTCCTTGCCCGTCTCTGGGTTCCACAGTTTGATCGTCCCGTCCTCATTACCACTCGCCAAGGTTTTCCCATCCGGGTTGAAACTGACGCTCAAGACCTTGCCCCCATGCCCCTTGAGTGTGCGGATTTCCTTGCCTGCCTCTCGATCCCACAGTTTGATCGTCCCGTCCTCACTACCACTCGCCAAGGTTTTCTCATCCGGGTTGAAAGTGACGCTCAAGACCTTGCCCCCATGCCCCTTGAGGGTGCTGATTTCCTTGCCCGTCTCTGGGTTCCACAGTTTGATCGTCCCGTCCTCACTACCACTCGCCAAGATCTTCCCATCCGGGCTGAAAGTGACGCTCCAGACCTTGCCCCCATGCCCCTTGAGGGTGCTGATTTCCTTGCCCGTCTCTGGATTCCACAGTCTGATCGTCTTGTCCTCACTACCGCTCGCCAAAGTCTTCCCATCCGGGCTGAAAGTGACGCTCCAGACCCTTGCTTCATGCCCCTCAAGTGTGCGAATTTCCTTACCCGTCTCTGGGTTCCACAGTTTGATCATCTGACCATCACCGCCGCTCGCCAAGATCTTGCCATTGGAGCTGAAACTGACACTCAAGACTCCCTTACCCTTATCTCCCTTAAGGGTGCGAATTTCCTTGCCCGTCTCTCGATCCCACAGCTTGATCGTCTGATCCCAACTGCTGCTCGCCAAAGTCTTCCCATCCCGACTGAAACTGACGCTCCAAACCCTACCCTCATGCCTCTTGAATGTGCGGGTTTCCTTTTCAGTGTTTGGATCCCACAGTCTGATCGTCTTGTCCTCACTGCCGCTCGCCAAGGTCTTGCTATCGGGGCTGAAACTGACGCTCCAGACCTTGCCCTCATGCCCCTTGAGTGTGCGGATTTCCTTGCCCGTCTCTACATTCCAGAGTTTGATCGTCTGGTCATGGCTACCGCTTGCCAAGCTCTTCCGATCCGGGCTGAAACTGACGCTCAAGACCTCGCCAGCATGATCTTTGAGTGTGAGGATTTGCTTGCCTGTCACTACATTCCACAGCTTGATCGTCTTGTCTCTACTGCAACTCGCCAAGGTCTTCCCATCTAGGCTGAAATTGATGCTCAAGACATCGCCAGCATGTCCTTTGAGTGTGCGGATTTGCTTGCCTGTCGCTACATTCCACAGCTTGATCGTCTTGTCCGCACTGCTGCTCGCCAAGGTTTTCCCATCCAGGTTAAAACTGATGCTCCAGACCACGCCAGCATGACCTTTGAGTGTGCGGATTTCCTTGCCCGTCTCTGGGTTCCACAGCTTGATCGTATTGTCTCCACTGCGACTCGCCAAGGTCTTCCCATCCGAGCCTCCACTGCCACTCGCCAAGGTCTTCCCATCCGAGCTGAAACTGACGCCATAGACTCGAGCAACACTCTTGAGTGTGCGGATTTCCTTGCCTGTCTCTAGATTCCACAGTTTGATCGTCTTGTCCTCACTGCCGCTCGCCAAGGTTTTTCCATCCGGACTAAAACTGATGCTAGTGACCACGTCAGTATGACCCTTGAGTGTGCGGATTTCCCTGCCCGTCTCTCGATCCCACAGTTTGATCGTCTTGTCACTACTGCCGCTCGCCAAGGTTTTCCCATCCGGGCTGAAACTGACACCCCAGACTACGTCAGTATGCCCTTCTAAGCGGTTGCGTTCGCTGCCCTCATGAATATTCTGCAAGGCATTCATCACCTCTGGGTCGGTAGCGTCTTGTTCTTGCAGGATTTTCTCTGCCTTAATGGCTTGCACAAACGCCTCTAACTCTTTCCCTTGATTAAATAGAGACTGGGAATAGCGACCCAGAGACTGGGCTTGATTGAGTTTTGCCTGTTGTGTCTGCTCCCACGCTACAAAACCGAAAACACTGGTAATTATCGCACCCACCACTGCGACAGTAGCCAACCCCCTGGCTCGGTTCAGTTCTCGCTTCTGGAACTGTTGACTTTTAGTAATGTAATCTTGCTCATCTTTACTTAGGGAAACCGATTGCAATTCAAAGAGATGCTTTTCCTTTAGCTCCAAAATCTTTGCTAGTACAGAGCCTTTCAGCAATTCCTGATCTGCCTGCTTTTGCTCGTTCCAGCGCCGCATATCTTCCCCTAATCGAGACTTGATCAGCAAGATGACTTGGGCTTCCTGAATCCAGTCTCTCAATTTGTCCCAGGATGTGAGCAAAATCTCGTGGGCCATTTCAATGGTTGCCTGTTGCTTAAGGTTATTGCCATTCTGCGTCAGCGATGCCGTCTGGCTCAAATTCTGGCTGCTACTTACCAGTAAGTTTTCATTGATCAGCCGATCGATCGTTTTTGGCACGGCATCTCCTTGCAGAGCCGATCGGGAAACACTTTGACTCACCCGCTTTTCGACACCGTCGGTCGTGAAGACTTTAACCAGGCTTAAAAAAATCCGTTTCGCGGCTTGCTGTCCTACATCACCAAGTTCCCTATAAATCTCGTTTACATGGTTATCTAAGGCTCCCCGCACTTTACCAAGAGCTTGATAGTTTTGGGTATTTAATAGTTTATCGGTCAGCTTATCCAGGTTAACTTCGTACTCCCAAAGCCGATCCAACGTATACTGCATTAACGGCAAAGACCCCGCCTGCCCCTGCACATCCGCGACAATTTCCTTAGCCAGCCCCCGTTCAAATCGCACCCCATGCTTCGCGGCGGGACCCTTGATCGCCAGTTCCAGTTCATCCTCCGGCATCGCATTCACCAAATGGATCTGCCGCTGCAACAGTTTGCCAAACCGGGGATAGGGGTTGAACTCCCCTAAGAAATCTGCCCGCATCGCCAACACAATCTTGACGGAATAATCCTTAGACTCCGCAATTTGGGTCAGACTTTTAATGAAATTTTGCCGCTGTTCCAGGCTGGGACAGCGAGTAAACAACTCCTCAAATTGATCAATAAAAATCAACCACTCTGAATCCTTGTCCTTCAGTTGGTACACTACTTGCGCCAGGACATCCGATTTGCACTCCAGCACAAATTTTGCTTTGTCTGGTTTGAAGTAGTAATCTTTATCTGGTCCAATCTTCCCTTGCCCAATCAAACTCTCATAGAGCGATCGAAAGGGATCGTCTCCAGGCGTCAAAATAAAGTCATGATGGTGAGAACTCGCACTCAAAAACTCGGGGATTAATTTCGCCCGCACCACCGATGACTTGCCACTTCCCGAAGCCCCCAACACCAAAATTAGATTGTTGTTCTTAAGGACTTCCTGCATTTCATGGGTGAGTTGATAGCGACCAAAGAAATACTCACTATCATCCACATCAAACCGTTTCAGGGCTTTGTAAGGCGATCGCGCCTGGAATGGGTTTAGCTCGATCGCCTCGGGCGTGATCACTTGCTGGTGCTCAATAATAGTCGCCCCAATCACCGTTTGCCCAATAATCCCCTTTGCCCCTTGACCAATGTTGACATTGTTGGGCGAACTGGTATCCGTCATTGATGGCGCTCCAATAGGTTGCTATGGCGGTCATACAAAGGCAGCAAATCATGAACGATCATGACAACATAACTGAGCTAAAAATTCCTCGCAGAAGGCGAATAAACCATGACATCCTCGTTACGCAATTCTGGGGGCAGTTCGGATAGCAACTCGGAGCTTTTGAGACATCCTCTAACTGATATTCCCGGTAATGGTCGCGCCAGTTACCGTTTGCCCAATGATCCCTTTCGCACCCTGACCAATATTGATGCTTCCTGGCGCTGTCGCTTCAGGGTTTAACTGCTTCAGCAACTCCTGTGCCGCCTTGAGAATGTCCTCATCTTTGTCAATCCCTGCTTCCACCAGATTCTTTTTAAGCGGTGCTGCATAGGTTTCCGGGTCTTTCTCATGCTCCTCCAGCATCGCTTCTGCGACTGGCTTACCGGCAATCTTCTTTTGAATGAGCGCTTTTAATCCTTTATAGGCATCCGGAGCTGCGTCGCCCGCCGCCTTCGCCGTGCCTGCAACCAGAGCCGTGAGAATCAGTGTAATCGGGTCCATAATGGTTAATTCCTGAGCGTTTGGGGGCAGTCAAAACACAAAAAGAGGCAAAGCTCACAGACTTCCATCAGCATCGTCAATTTCCTTCTCACTATAAATAATCCAATTGAGCTGTGCAAGCACCCCTACGGGTTCCCTCCCTTTCGGTCTGCCCCCTCACCATCTCGGTTTGCCTCTAACACCAAATCAAATTGCAAAGGCGGGTCAGGCGATCACTGAAAGCTTTGTCAGCCAACCAGCTCTGCATCTGACACCCCTTGCCCCTACTTGATGATGATCGTCCAAATCATTGAATTGGTTCGACAAAACTTGATGACGTTCCCCCAATGCTTGATTTTGGACAGACGTTTTTTAGTTTCAACCCGACGTTTTTTAGTTTCAACGCGACAAAACTAAGTTTAGACTCGACGAAACTTAGTTTTGTGGGCATTGCAATAAGATTGCCCTCATCGATACACGGTTTGTACTGGTAATCGAGGGTATAAGCCATTGGTGTAGGCGAATCTACGGAAAAATTGGCTTGGAAAACCCTACTACAAGCCCTTTTTTCAAAAGGCGTTTCAAAGATTTTTCGGAGGACGATCGTCAGCATTCCCCTTTAAGGTTGAGTGATTAGTTTTTCCTTAAGAGGAGCAGCAATGGCCAGACAAACACGCGGTTCGCAAGTCGTCATCAAGGCAGAGCAACGGGTGGCAGGCTTGAAAATGATTGATTCAAACCTGGAGGTAGGCGACTCCCTCACCCTAGAGAAGTTCACCACCAGCATTGAGCAGCTTCGCGCCAAGCTGGAGACCTATAACAGTCTGTTGGCTAAAGTTGACGTGGTACAAGCCGACCTTATCGCCGACGAAACACAGCTCAAGCACATGACCGAAGATATGCTGATTGGCGTTGCCTCAAAGTACGGCAAAGACAGCTACGAATATAAGCTGGCAGGCGGCACTCGCCGCAGTGAACGGAAACGTCCCGTGCGGAAACCAAAAACAACGACTGCAAGTTAGCGATTTTGAAGCGATGGAAAGGGGCGATCGTCCTCGTCGCGTCGATCGTGGCTTGTGCCTAGCCAGCACAAAGTTACCACCAGGGCGAAAGCCCCATGCTTGCACCACCGTATAGCCAGCTTCCTCCAGCACCCACGCCACTCACTCTGCCCGGTGCGATCGCTCCCGGTTTAGCAGACAGAGAATTTCATGGCAGACGTTAAGTGGCGCGTAGGTGCAAGGCTATGGGTGCAAGAGGCTCACTTATAGATACCGCTCTAAATCTATTGCGCTCTCGATCGATGCGACAGCCCTTGAATCTGCAAAATCGCGATCGTACGTCGTGCGTGGCTTCTACCTGCTAGAGCCACGAACAGAGATGGCGCTTTCAACTCAACGTCAATGCATGTCGTGCTTAATACAGAGTAGATGAGCAAAAAGCTCGATCGCTAGCACATAAAGCTTCCTTAAAACCATCTCTCAAATCTGTCTAAGGTTACTTCTTTAATGTCAGCTTTTGTGCTTCCGAAGTAACTCCACTTTCAAGCTTAGAACTTAAGTCAAAGCGTGATTTTATCAGCCGTTAATCTCCTTTTAACGTGCGAATTATTGTCCACTGATATTCAAACAGCACTCAGTACAAGAGGACACTCTAATTGAGTGAATTAAGTAACTTTGTAGCAGTAGCAACTATTCCTTAGAAAGTAGTTTATAATTGTTCACGACACACTAATCAAGGTAAAACGCATGGCTGATATCATTGATACTGCTGTTAATGCCGGTTCTTTCACCACTTTGGCTGCTGCTTTGAAAGCTGCTGATTTGATCACAACTTTGAAAGGCGCTGGTCCTTTCACTGTTTTTGCGCCCACTGATGAAGCGTTCGCTAAGCTACCTGCTGGAACCGTTGATAGCCTACTGAAAGATCTTCCCAAGCTGAAGCAAATTCTGACCTATCACGTCGTTGCAGGCAAAGTAATGGCGGCAGATGTCGTGAAGCTCAAGTCGGCTACAACCGTCCAAGGCTCAGATGTAAAAATTGATGCTTCTCATGGTGTCAAAATCAACGATGCTACCGTTACAACACCTGATGTTGCTGCTGACAACGGTGTGATTCATATCATCGATACCGTGTTGCTTCCTGCATAAGCGATCGCTGAGATAGCAATTAGTAGTAAGGGGTCAACAGCTAGAGATAGTTGTTGACCCCTTGCTTTGTGGTGAGGTTTTCAACGCTCAGCAAATCACCCCGAAATCATCCTGCCCCCCGTGCAATGACAGCTTACTGGTTCGGTAGCTCTGGGTGAGCGATGACAGGGCAATTGATAATCGCCTGGGTGGGTCTCAGCCCAAAGAGCCAGGGGTTACCGGGTCCTTCAGGATTGATGAAGGCACTGGTAACCAGTCCAGCCGCCACCAGTCCTTTCAAGTCTTCAAACGAGGTAATCCGCCTGACCTTGTTTGACGTTACGGCTTCATCCGTCCACATACTCACATGGGCATCCCACAGCGGACTGTAGTTGTTCGCAGCCGAGCGATCGTCATTTGAAGGCGAAAGGGGAAAGACGTTAATGGGGTCGATACCACCGTTTACCAGTGAGGCAACGAAGCCCTGGTGCTGCCCTGTACTGATGTCGCTAATGCCGTTCAAAACGGGGGAAAAGCCCAATAATGCGGATGGGTCAGAGGCTTTAGATTTGCCGATCGCAGGCAGCTTAGCAAGCCGAGGCGCAAACACACCTTTTTCCAACACAGACGGCACTTCAGCCGATACATCCGTTACCAAATGGTAAAAGTACTGCTTGCCTCCCTGAAAGCCGTCCAGAATGGAGAGCGTCACTGTTCGCTGCTTGAGGTCTAGCGCTAAGAGGCGATCGTGGCTCCCCGATGCATTATGCATTGCCTGAACGTTCACAACAACCTTACTGGGCAGCACGACGATGGAAGACCACTGCGCGTCTGCGATCGCCCCTGGTTTCGCTACTTTCGGTGGAAAGGGATTAGGAGAGCCAGGTTCGACTTGATATTGCGGAGAGAAATCGACATTGCCTTTGAATGTGATCAAGCCTTTATTCAAGGTGACGGTCTGCACTCCAGCCGAGCCGATCGCCTTCTTTATTTTGGGAGCATAGTTAATACCCAATTTCTTCGCCACGTTGAAATCAGAGGCTTCCGTAATGATGTAATAGACCGATGCGCCTTTAGGCGAGAGACCTCTGTACAGGGGCAGCGTAACGTTTGCTTTGGAAGGGGTAAAGTCGAGCGCCAAAGCACTTTTCATATACACATGATCACTCGGCTTAAACTTGACTGCTGTTTGCTCAGAGTAGCTTGCTCTACCAGACTCTTGCGCTGCCGTTGTCAGTAAAGACTGAGCTTCTCCGATGCGGTCTGGGGCGGCTACAGCGCTAATGGCGATCACAAAAGTGCAGATAAAGGCGATCGCTGATATTAATCTCTTTCTCATGTATCTTTCCTTGTAGCGTCAACGAATCATCTCCATTCATTGAGCTACAGCAAACTGAAGCCGTTCTGATAATGAACTTAGAGCAGCCTAACAATTAGAGTGAAACGGTTCAGAAATGAATCTAAACTACGGCATTCCCATACAGTCATTGCCATCCCCGCCCTGCTGGAAGTGCGGGCTAACAGACGCAAGTCCTTTGTAGGCTTTGCCTTCCCGAAGGGTAGAGGACTCCAAGCGTGTTTCAACCCGTTTTGATGGGTTTGATACCGCAAACCTCGATTTTCTAATCACGGGCGGGTGAACAGCGCAGCAAGCAGCCTTTCAAGACTTTTATCAATAAGAAAGGGAGCAATGTGTAAACTGCTCTTCCTTTCGCTTGTTCATCGTCTCGGTTAGCTTAAAGTGCCTAGACTTCGACGGGCGCTTTGCTACTCACGGGCGCTGCGTAAGCACGATCGTCATGCAGCAGCCCTTCACCCGTGATGATGCGAGCGCCACGTTTACGAGTGAAATAATTCCAGCCCCACTGCAACAGCACAATCAACTTATTGTCGAACTCAATCAAGAAGTAAATGTGAGCGAAGATCCAAAGGAACCAGGCTAGTAAACCGTCAAACTTCACAAAACCCAGATCAACCACCGCTTCGTTTTGACCAATCACAGCCAGGCTGCCAAAATCTTTGTATACAAAGGGTGCCACAGGCTTGTCAAGCAGGCGCTGCTTGATTAATTTAGCAACGTATTCGCCTTCCTGCATCGCCACAGGTGCGACACCTGGCAGTGGGCGCTCGCCTTGATGCGGAAAGTTTGCCAGATCGCCAATGACAAAAATATTTGGATGATTGGCAAGGCTCAGATCAGGCTCAACCATCACTCGCCCAACACGATCGAGCGTTGCGCCTGCCCGTTCTGCAAGCACCTGCCCCATTGCCGACGCTTTGACACCCGCCGCCCAGAGGACGGTGTGCGCGGGAATATATTCTTCCTGCCCATCTCGCTTGACGGTGACAATATTGTCGTCGATGTTTGTGACCAGCACCTTGGTTTCGACCGTCACGCCCAATTTAGTGAGGGAGATTTCCGCCTTCGCTGATAAATCGGGTGAATAGGGCGGCAAGATGCGGTCTAAGCCTTCCAGTAAGAGCACTTGAGCTTCGGTCGTGTCGATGTTGCGGAAGTCGCGCTTGAGCGTTTTGAAGGCGAGTTCTGCGATCGCGCCTGCCAGTTCTACTCCGGTTGGACCGCCGCCCACCACCACAAATGTCAACCAGGCGCGGCGCTTTTCTTCATCGGCTTCTTTCTCAGCGGCTTCAAACGCCATAAAAATACGACGACGCATTTCTAATGCATCTTCGATCGTCTTCAACCCCGGTGCCGTTTGCTTCCAATGGTCGTTGCCAAAGTAGTGATGGCTAACCCCTGTTGCCACAATCAACGTATCGTAGGCGATCGCTTCGCCCTTCAACATCACCGTTTGCTGCTGCGGATTTAGATCGGTGACCTCATCCATTAGCACCCGAGTATTTTTGCTGCTGCTCAGAATGCCACGCAGCGGCGAGGAAATATCGGCTGGAGAGAGCGTCCCTGTAGCAACCTGGTAGAGCAACGGCTGAAACAAATGGAAATTTCGTTTGTCAATCAGCGTGACATCCACTGATGCGCGACCTAATGCCTTAGCAGTATACAGTCCGCCGAATCCCCCTCCAACGATGACAACCCGATGCCTCGGTTGGTTCTCAGTCGCATCCACCATTCTTTGTCGCTCCCTCGTTTGCTATAGAAGTAAGCCGCCTCTAATCTACTGCACGTCTTACGAGAACAGTTATTAGATTGATCATGGGTCAGCGTCTGCTGATCCGCTGGTGGCTAATGGCTTCGCTCAAAACCATCTTTACAAAATGAAGAGGGTTTCTGTAGGAACTTCATCTGTCCCAGGAGAATCTTTGCGAAATATTAACATCCCCCAATTTAGCTTATGCCTCTCAGTTCTTAAGTAGCAACAGTTACGAGGACAGATTTTCTGAGCAAAGCTTGGTGATGGAACATTAGCAACAAGGCGGCTTGCTACGAGAATCGCTCAATACAGATCAGAGCGACGATCGTCTAGATAGGAAAAGATAGCGCGTGTCTTGGCGATCGCCGTGCGATCGATGTCTGCGATGAGCAGCATTTCGTCTGTACCCGCCTGAGCCAAAACAGTGCCATCAGGGGCGGCGATCGTGCTTAAGCCACAGTATTTCAGATTGCCTTCGACCCCGATACGATTAGCGTAGGCGACGAACACTTGATTCTCCAACGCACGCGTCGGAATGAGCACGTTGGGAATTTGGGTGTAGGGAAACATGAGCGCGGTTGGCACGGCGACCAGTTCCGCGCCTTGTGAGGCTAGTAAACGCACCGCTTCGGGAAATTCGACATCGTAACAAATGAGGATACCGACGCGAATGCCTGCGATCGTGTGCAAACGCCAGTCCTTACCAGGAGTGAACAGCCGTTGTTCCTCCGCACCAAAGAGATGGGCTTTGCGATAATTTGCCGCCAAATTACCGTCTGCATCAATGAGTGCAGCGGCGTTGTAAACAGCATCGCCGTCACGTTCAGCATAGCCAAACAGCAGTGCTAGTCCATACTCGCGGGCAATAGCAGCAGCCGTTTGGAGCGATCGTCCCTGCCAGGGTTCTGCCAGTCGCTTGACTGCATCACCAATGTTGTAGCCCGTTAAAAATAATTCGGGAAACAGCAGCAAGTTTACGTCCTGTTTGACAGCCTCAGCAGCAGTTTCAGCTAACAATGCCAGATTTGCTGCTATGTCAAACGGTGTGCCTGAACCCTGATATAGAGCGAGTTTCATAGGGGTGAGACAGGTTTGACGCTGTGTGTGATAGTTTCTGATCTGCGATCGCTCAGGGGGTTGCTATTCAAACGCGCTTGCTTTATAGTACAAAAATACTAATGGGGACAAACGAGAACAACCCGTGACGAACCGCTACGGATTCAGTATAAAGAGGAACCCATGACATCCGCTACCAGACAGACAAAAGTTAGAAAACCCCCTTCTGCAACAACTGAGACTTACACGCTTGCGCTGGATGCAGGTAACTATGACCTCAAATTTTGGGATGGCGAGGCACACCCCAAAGCGATTCGCTCGGTTCGCTTTCAGCTTCCCCAGGGTCGCGATGCCGTGCGCCACACCGATGCATCACCCTTGATTGAGCTACCCGATGGCACTCGCTATCACTTCGGCGCACAGGCGTACAAATATCGTCGTCAGCAGCAAACAGTCGTTGAGAACAAGGTTGAACTATCCCGCTTGCATCTCTATGCCTGCCTGGAGCCCCGTGAAGGCGAGACAGAATTTGCGATCGACATCCATGCCTCTACGCCCGAACCCGCTAAGAATGAAGATGCGATCCGACAACATTTGTTAGGAATGCATGAGTTCAAGCGCAACGGACTGGAGTATCGCGTTCTGGTCGAGCGCGTTGAAGTCGAACGGGAAGGCATGGGTGCCTATCATTACGCCCAACGCTTAGGGTTAATTCCCGATACTGGCTACACGATCGTCGTAGACATTGGTGGCGGCACCTGGCTCACTCGCCTAGTCGATGCTGAAGGTGACGTGATTGACGAAAACGTGATGGATCGAGGCGGTGCCTATGAACTCGCGGCTTCCATTAGCTTCGATCGTCGCTTAACCGATATCCTGGGTACTACCGCCGATCCAAGCCTGATTATGGACGGGTTCCGCACCGGACATCTTTACGCAGACACCGAGCTAACCTGGCAACCCTGGCTGGAAGAGCACCTCGACCCCTGGTTTAAGGGCATCTTTCAAACAGTGAGAGCGCAATACACCCCTTACATGGCACGAGTGACTCGCTTTTTGGTCACGGGCGGCAGTTCTCACCTCATTTCAGAACGGCTAGCAGGACGCAGGCTGTTTGCCGTCATGACTGATCCTCAATTTGCGAACGTTCGTGGCTTATTTCCTGTTGTAAATGGAGCACAGCTATGTATGACAACAAAGTAAGGCTCAGCCAGGATGTGCTGGAAAAAGCCAGCATGATTGCGTCTGAATGGGGCTTGAAAAATGCTCGTGCTGCTGTAGAAGCCGTTTTTCGCAGGTATGCTGATGAGTATCTAGATGGCACGGGACGTACGCCTCAATGGGCAACGCATGAGGCAATGCCCACAGGAATGTTTGCGATGCCCAGTCGATCGCACTCGTCTAACTGCGAAGCGCTTGATGAGTTGGATGATTTGCTGGGGCTGTAGGTGCAGTTGAGAAGGGCAGAGGCAACCTCATCAAAAGTCCAGGCGTGATAGTTACTTCCACAGGGGCATTACACGTAACGTCCCTGTGGATGATAGACGGGTGTTAGATAAATTTGGAGCAGTGGTCTAACCCACATTTCTGGTGATTGCCCAACCTTTCACATTGCACAGTGCGGCTAGGATAGGCGTATTTTCTGTTTCAACAGGAGCCACGTCGCCAAGGAATTTATGGTTAATTTTCGAGATGCTGAGTCTGCCGATCGTAATCAGCCAGTTGCGGTTGACATTGCTCTGGAACAAGATGACACGTTAGTCACTGCAACCCCGCGATCGCATCCGATCAGCCAATGGGCATCCCCACCGGAACCAATCAGCCAAATTCTGGATGCTCCTGCTACGCCAGCCGTGCTGATTTCACCGGACAATCAATGGCTGGTGGAGCTTGAACAACCTGCTTTAACGACGATCGTGGAACTGGCAGAACCCGTGATTGCCGTTGCGGGCTTTCGTCTCAATCCCAGGTTGAGCAGTCCTGCACGTCACCACACCTATCGTGGTATGCGGCTGCGGACGATTCCGACAGGCGCAAACAGGGCAATTGCGCTACCAGATGATGTTCGGATCAGTTATGTGCGTTGGTCGCCCGATGGACAGAACCTTGCGTTTGCGCTGACGAAAGCCACGGGGCTGGAACTGTGGGTCATGGCGCTAGCTGATGGCATACCCCATCGGCTCACCGACCCCATTTTGAACGCCACGTTTGGCACGCCGTATCGCTGGCTTTCGGACGGGGCGCTGCTGTGCAAGTTTATCCCCGCCGATCGGGGTGAACCGCCCGTAAAACCATCCGTACCAGCGGGACCCATCATCCAAGAAAACCTGGGACGCAAAACTGCTAGCCGCACGTATACCAACCTGCTGCAAAATCCCTATGATGAGCACCTGTTTGAGTATTACGTCACCTCAACGTTGAGCTGCGTCACGCTAGATGGACAGTATGAGCGCCTGAGTGCGCCCTGTCTCATTGATGAAGCCACACCATCACCCGATGGTAACTACATTCTGCTAACGACGCTGCATCGTCCATTTTCTTACCAGCTACCGAGTTCGTACTTTCCGCAGCGGATTCAGATCTTGGATGCAGTCGGTCATGTCCTGTACGAGCTGGCAGATTTGCCGTTAGCAGACAATATCTCAACCAAATTTGATGCGGTCGCTGTGGGACCGAGACGGACAGGCTGGCGTAGCGATCGCCCCGCCACTCTCTATTGGGTGGAAGCACTAGACGACGGCGACCCCGAAACTGACGCGCCGTACCGCGATGCCTTGTATGCACTGGAAGCGCCGTTTACGGATGCACCCAAAGCATTGTGGCGATCGCAGTATCGCTTTAGACGAGTGCGTTGGGGACGGGATCATGTGGCGCTGGTGTGGGAGCAGTGGCATGACACTCGTCAGATCAGGCTATGGAAAATTGACCCAGCTCAGCCAGAAACAACGCCTCAACTCCTGGTCAAACGCAGCTACGACGATCACTACAGCGATCCTGGTATGCCGTTGACAGTGCCAGGAGAGTTCAAGCGGCATGTGTTGCAGTTCACACCCGATGGTAGCAGCCTTTGCTTCAGCGGTCGGGGAGCCTCGCCAGCAGGTGTTTATCCCTTCCTCGATCGCCTGAATCTTATGACCGCAACCACCGAGCGCCTGTGGCAATGTCAGTCGCCCTACTTCGAGTCAGTGGTCAAACTGCTCGACGATCATGCCCAACAGATGATCACCATGCGCCAATCTCAGACTGAGCCGCCCAACTTTTTCTTGGTGACACGATCGACGGAGGAAGCTGTTTCGCTCACAGATTATCCCGATCGAGCGCCTCAGTTTGCAGGCATCCACAAAGAGGTCGTGCGGTATCAACGGGCAGATGGTGTGCAGCTATCCGCGAAGCTTTATCTGCCAGCAGGCTATAACCCGGCACGGGATGGCGCACTGCCCATGCTCTTCTGGATTTATCCGGAGGAGTTTAAGAGCCGCGATTTAGCAGGTCAGGTGACAACAGCCGCGCACGTCTTCAGCCGACCAGGCGGCACGTCCGTTTTATTTTTGCTCACGCAGGGCTATGCGGTCTTGGACAATCCCAGCCTGCCCATCATTGGTGAAGGGGATGCTGAACCTAACGATACCTACGTTGACCAGCTACTAGCAGGCATTCAGGCGGCGATCGAGTATGTCGTCGATCGTGGCGTGGCTGACCGTAACAGGCTTGCGATCGGGGGGCATTCCTACGGCGCGTTTACAACTGCCAATGTCCTGGCGCACAGCAACTTGTTTCGCGCTGGCATTGCCCGCAGCGGTGCGTATAACCGGACGCTCACACCCTTCGGTTTTCAGGGCGAACAGCGTCACTTTTGGGAAGCCGCAGACACTTACATGCATCTATCCCCCTTTACCCATGTGGGTAAAATCACCACACCGCTGCTGCTGATCCACGGGGCTGATGACAGCAATGCAGGCACCTATCCCTTGCAAACCGAACGGTTTTACGAAGCCTTGAAGGGGTTGGGCGCAACCGTGCGTCAGGTGATGCTGCCTCTGGAAGACCATGGCTACCGCTCACGTGAAGCGATCGGGCATGTGCTGTGGGAAATGGTGCAATGGTGCGATCGCTATCTTAAGGGGGAGTAGGCGTGTGGATAGGGCAAACGGTAAAAGGGTTTGAAGCTAGAACACCTTTATCCCTCATCCCTTCCTCACTTTCCATCAATCGATGGAACCAACACTCTTAGATAGGGTACTATTGTATTTCTGTGGGTTTTTAAAGCTTAGAAAGATTGTGGCAAAGGAAAGGCTATGGCGAAGCGCGTACAGTTAGTTCTTAGTAAAGATGTGAGCAAGTTAGGTAAGCTGGGCGATCTCGTTGAGGTGGCTCCTGGTTATGCTCGCAATTATTTGATCCCTCAGGGGCTTGGGGCACGCACCACCCCCGGTCTTTTGAAGCAGGTCGAGCGGCGTAAAGAATTAGAGCGGCAGCGGTTGCTAGAAGAAAAGCAGCAGGCGGAAACGATTAGAAAAGCGCTGGAAACGGTGGGACGCTACGCGATCGCCAAGCAAGCAGGCGAAAAAGACGCAATTTTTGGTACGGTCACCAATCAAGACGTAGCAGATGCCATCTTGGAGGCAACCAAGCAGGAAATCGATCGTCGTGGCATTACGCTGCCTGAGATTAACCAGCTTGGTTCCTACAAGGCAGAGATCAAGCTGCATCCTGACGTGACGGCAACGATCGAGATTCAGGTTGTCGCCAGTTAAGACATGGAAGATCCATCACTCCTCCAGGTTGGGTTTCGTTTTAACCCAACCTGCCTATTTTGGATGCCATTACTTCTCGATTTGAAGGGACGGTAAAAAACGGCGAAGGGAACTGAGAAGCCCTTGTCGTTACGTAATTGTTTGAGTAGAATAGTACAAGAATACTAAAACTACATCACAAGCAGCTTTGATCGAATTGGAAGAATTCCACATTTAGCGCTTTAAGCTGTGGTGCTTTTTGGTCTGCGCTAAATACGGTTAAAGATAATGACCTTAGCTGTATAGTTGGGGTGGAGTAGTGCAGATCTCTGAACAATCCATCCCAATAAACGTATCGCCGTCGTCCCACAGCACATGGTTCAGGAACTCAATTTTCAAACCTTTAGCGATCGGCTGCCGCCTCAGAACATTGATGCTGAGGAGTCAATTCTGGGCGGCATTCTACTTGATCCAGAGGGCGTTAACCGGGTGGCAGATTTGCTGCATCCTGAAGCCTTTTACCTGAGCGCTCACCGTGAGATCTACCGTGCAGCGCTAGTGTTGCAGGGGCAGGGTAGCTCAACTGATTTGATGAGCATTACGTCCTGGCTAATCGATCGCGGTTTGCTAGAGAAAGTGGGCGGGCAGAGCAAGCTGGCGCAGTTGATCGATCGCACTGTGAGTGCCGTCAACATCGACCAGTACGCCCAACTGGTGATGGATAAGTACATGCGCCGTAAGCTGATCAAAGCAGGCAACGAAATTGCCCATTTGGGGCACGATACCGCCAACGATCTGGAAGACGTGCTGGATCAATCAGAGCAGAAACTGTTTGGCGTGACGCAAGATCGTCCCCAGCAGGGCTTGATGGCAGCGTCCGATATCCTGACGCATACCTTTTCTGATATTGAAAGTCGATCGCTGGGGATGGTGCTACCAGGGTTGTCCTGCGGCTTCTACGATCTGGACGCGATGACTCAGGGCTTTCAGCGCTCCGATTTAATTATCGTGGCAGGGCGACCGTCAATGGGCAAAACATCTTTTACGATGAACATTGCTCGCAACATTGCCGCCTTCCATAAGCTACCTGTCGCGATTTTTAGCCTGGAAATGTCCAAAGAGCAACTTGTGCAGCGTTTGTTGGCAAGTGAGGTTCGCATCGAAAGTGGGCGGCTGAGGGCAGGGCGCGTCAGCCAAAACGAGTGGGAGCCGCTGGGACACTCGATCAGCACCCTGTCACAACTGCCGATGTTCATTGACGATACGCCCAACATTAGCATTACAGAGATGCGATCGAAGGCACGACGACTCCAGGCAGAACAGGGCGGGGCACTAGGTCTAATCCTGTTGGACTATTTGCAGTTAATGGATGGCGGCAGCGACAACCGAGTGCAAGAATTGTCACGCATCACGCGGGCGCTCAAGGGACTGGCGCGTGAACTGAGCGTGCCCGTGATTGCGCTGTCGCAGCTTAGCCGCAGCGTGGAATCGCGTACCAACAAACGCCCGATGATGTCTGACTTACGTGAATCAGGTGCCATTGAGCAAGACGCTGACCTGATCATGATGCTCTACCGCGACGAATACTACAACCCGGATACGCCCGATCGTGGCATTGCTGAAGTGATTATTTCCAAACACCGCAATGGACCAACTGGAATGGTCAAACTATTGTTTGAGTCTCAATTCACCCAGTTCCGCAATCTCGCAGCACCCAATCGGGCCTAATGCCCAGTTGGATGCAGTCATCACGCGCTTGTTAAGCGGTGGCTAACATCCTAGTTCAGTGTGGCACTGCCTTTGAGTACACTTGCAGAACCACTACGCCAGCGATGATTAGACCCATACCGACGAAACCAGCTTGGTCGATCGTTTGACGGTAGAAGAGCCAACTGATCAAGGTGACAAGGACAATGCCTAATCCCGACCAGATGGCATAGGCAACCCCAACACTGATCGTCTTTAAGCATAGCGAGAGGAAATAGAATGCAGAGCCGTACCCAACCAGGACGACTAGGCTGGGTGCGAGCTTAGTGAACGATGCCGTTGCTTTGAGGGCGCTCGTTGCAATCACTTCAGACACAATGGCAATGAGCAGGTAAGCATAATCCGGCATCGTACAATCTCACTGGTTAGCTGAGCTTGAGTAGCTCTACATCAAACAGCAATGTAGCGTCAGGAGGAATCACACCGCCTGCTCCACGTGCTCCATACCCTAGTTCAGAAGGAATGGTTAATTGACGACGACCGCCCACTTTCATGCTGCCAACGCCTTCATCCCAACCTTTAATGACTTGCCCTACGCCAATTTTGAACTGGAAGGGCTGGTTGCGATCGCGCGAGCTATCGAACTTTGTGCCGTTTTCCAGAGTACCCGTGTAATGGACAACAACGTTTTGACCTGGTTGTGGCGTAGCACCTGTCCCTTCCACTAAATCGACATACTTGAGTCCGGAGGGCGTGGTGATGACAGCTTTATCTCCAGCTCCGGAAGGCGTTGTAACCACAGCTTTATCTCCAGGTTTTTTCGGTGTCAAGGCAGTTGAGGCATCCGCTACTAGGGCAGGTGCAGTCGGCGCAATGTCTTGAGTGGTAACGTGAGCCTTCGCAACCGTAGCAGCGGCTTGAGGCTTGTTAGTCAACTCGCTGGCGATCGCCACATCCGGCTTACCGTCAAATTGAGAGACGACCAGCACAACTACGCAGGCAAGCATTACTCCCAGGCTGACTAAAATTTCCTTCAAAATAATCCTCCTATCAGGTAGTACTCAGTGGTCAGTCATCAGCGATGATCATACAACCGCTGACATCAGCTCATTGTACAAGGATTCAAGTCGTAGAAAGCTCAGGTGGGTGCTGTAGAGTTTGAAGAAATTGAGCGAGTGGGATGTCAAAAAAAGTGGTTCCGTTAGACTCGCCAGCTAGTACCTTAAACGGCAAAGCTGGTTCCCCTAGATGATCAATGACTAGGGATGCGCCTGTAAAGTCTTGCGCTTGGGTGTAGTCATTCACGGTGATGACCGTTGACAGCGCTGCCTGCCTTGCGGACTGCAAACCTGCATGGGAGTCTTCAAACGCCAAGCAAACTTGGGAGTCTAGCTGCATGGTCTGCAAAACATAGTCGTAAATATCCGGGGCGGGTTTTTTGGCAGGCACAATATCGCCTGCTGCAATCACCTCAAACCAGTCAAGACTATCAGGGGCAAGCGCTGTTTGCAGCAGCGCTGTCACGTTTGCGGGTGTCGTGGTGGTAGCGATCGCCAGCCTTAGCCCAGCGTCCCGGGCATCCTGGAGCAATCGTTTTACACCGGGGCGCAGCGGTACGACATTTTCCTGGATCAGCCGCGTGTAGTGCGCCGTTTTTGCTTTGTGCAACGCTGCGATCCATTCACGCCGATCGCCCGGTGGTTCAAAGTCTGGATCATCCATCGTCAAATAGTGCTGAAGGCGCTCTTTGCCACCCGTCACCGACAGCAGTTCGCCATAGCGTGCAATCGACCAATCCCAATCTAGACCCGCATCGGCAAACGCGCGGTTAAACGCGACGCGATGCCCGTCTCGCTCGGTATCGGCTAACGTACCATCAACATCAAAAATCAGTGCCTGGAGTTTAGACATAAGTGCAATCAAAAGTTTGAGTTACGGGTTTTGAGTGGCGCTAGAACGTCGGGAGTTTGGTTGGCTGACTACCGTCTGCTCACTTCGATTAATTTTCGCCGATCGAGGGGTCGTTTGCCGGCTTCGTTTCAGCACGGTCGGTGGGCGACGGACGTGGGTGCAAGACCGTTTCAGTGGTGACAGGCGGCACAGAAACCTCCTCGGATGGCTCCGGATCAAACGACGAAGGAGCCAAGCGCTTTTGCTGCCCCCCCCCCCACTGATCCATCACATCCTCTATAAAAACTCGGCGAATCCAGATTTGGCTGACGACGGTGAGCGGTAGTGCCAGCGCCAGTCCCAAAAAGCCAAAGACGGTCGCAAAAAAGACCTGCGCTAATAGACTTGCAGCAGGCAACAGTGACACCTGCTGTGCCATGACATAGGGAGTGAGTAAGTTGCTCTCAAACTGCTGGATGGCAATGTAGAGAACAAACACAAACACCGATTTGAGAGGCGAATCTAATAGAGCCGTCGCCATTGGCAGCACGACACTCAAAGTAGGACCAATGTTTGGAATGAAGTTGAGCAGCCCTGCAAGAATGCCCTGTGCTAATGCTGCTTTGACTCCTAGTAGGGCTAGCCCAGTGCTGCTTAACACGGCAACGACGCTCATGCTGATCAGCGCCCCGACAATCCATCTCCCCAGTGAAAACCCGCACTCGTGAAGGATTTGATCAACCCTATGACGGTAGAACGCTGGAAACAAACGAATGAACCCTCGCCGATACGCGGATGGATTGATCAGCAGCATCAAGCCTAAAACCAGCACCAGCAGAATGTTGACCACTGCACCCAAGGAACTGGAGAAGAAGGCAAACGAGCCGCCTAACAGCCGATTGATATAGGGTTGAATCTGCGCGCCCAAGCTGTCGAGGTTTGGCAAGTAGGGGCTGAATGTGCGTGGCACCATATGAATGAGGCTATTTGTCCAGTCATTCAGGCGATCGACCCCTGCTGGCACCAGCACGATCAAATCTTGAAACTGATTCGCGAAGGACGGCACAATCAACAAGAAAAATGTAACCAGCGCCCCTAAAAAGCAACTGACCGCCAGTAACACGGCACCCGATCGCTTCATGCCTGCTGCTTGAAAGCGTCGCGACAGCAAATTCAAGCTGTTTGCCAGCACCACTGCCGCGAACACCAACAGCAGCACCTGGCGGATTTGCCAGAGAATATATAGGCAAACGGCTAGAGCAAGAAAACCAATCCATTGACCCAAATTCACGGCGCACTCCAGACAAGGTGAATGACGAGAAAAACGCAGCAGTAAGCGGTGAAGCAAGAGTTAGATTAGCATCCACCTGGAGGTCAAAACCGATCCGCACGCAAAAGACGAAACGCTAAATTTTTACCCCTTCCTACTCCTGTGTTAGCCCTTTGCCTTTTAGCTTCCGCGCGCTTGTTGCCAGCGCCAGCCAAGCATTCCTGCCACGATCGCGGCAGGAATGCACACCGCAAGCAACGCATTCGTAGTGGTGGGAGCAAGCTGCAATGCAGGCGCACCGTATTTGATGGCGATCGATAAGGCAGTAGAAAGCACGAAAACCTTGGCAATCAACCCAATCATATTCCCCCAGTCGCTTGAGAAGATTGTAAGGGGTCTAGCTATTCTTGCCAAAAAATAAGCAACTCCTGGCGGCTGCGAGCTAATGTGTGTTATGTTTGACAGCGGTGTTTCAATAAACGTTCACCTACGGGTTGCTAGCTCAGTGGTAGAGCATTCGGCTTTTAACCGACTGGTCCCGGGTTCGAATCCCGGGCAACCCATTCCAAGGCGCGATCGACAATCGATGTTTCAGCTATAACCTGAAGATGATGCTTTAAGACTGAGCAACCCTTTTGAACACTTGAGTATGAACGAGCAATTGTTCATACTCAAGTATCTTTGAACCACAGACGCTTAAGCCTGACTAAAGCTCCTGTTCAAGTGATGAAGGCTCGCGGATCAACTCACTCACCGCCACTGTAGCGATCGGCATGGGCAATAGAGGTGTCGCTGCTGCTTCTGGCACAATCCAATGGCTTGCCCGACTGAGTGCATAAAAACCGCCGCACAGCAGCAAGCGATCGCCAACTTGTAAATCGCTTGCTCCATTGGGAAAGCGAATGAATTTTCCCTCTCGACGAATTGCCTGAATCAACACGCCAAACTGCCGTCGAATGTGAAGCTCTGCAAGCGTTTTGCCAACGACAGGACTCGTTTCTGGCACCAGTACCCACTGGCAAGAGGCGTTTTCGGTCGGTACAGCCGCTTCCCCTTTTGCGAGTTCGTCAAAGGCAGCAAGTTCCGCCGTTTCTCCTACGACCAGGAGGCGATCGCCAGTTTGTAAAAGCGTTTTAGCATCGGGATAATCCAACTCTTCGCCATCAGTTCGCTGAATTGCCATCAGGCTCACACCCGTCAGGCGACGTAAATCTGTCTCTTCTACCGTCATGCTAATCAGAGGTGAGGCGATCGGCAGAGGATACCAGCGACTATTCATGTCTTGCGTTGCTTCTTTCAGCTCCCGTGACACTTGGTAAGACGGCTTTTCAGACCGCAAGCCCAAATAATGCGAACTGCGAATCTGCTGGACTTCACGCTGAATCACTGGCAGCGGCAAGCCCAGTCCAGTCAACAAATGAGACGACAGCTCTAAACTGGCTTCAAACTCCGGTTGTACAACTTCTTTGGCACCCAACTGGTAAAGCAATTCAAGCTCTTTGTCCTGATTTGCCCGCACGACAACATCTAAATCAGGTGCTAATTCCAGAGAGCGTTTGAGACACAGCCGAGTGCTCATAGGGTCAGGTAGCGTAATTGCCATCCCTTGTGCCGTGCTCACCCCTGCCTTTTCCAGCACGTGCAGACTTGCTGCGTTGCCATAAATGTAAGCGATGCCAGCCTCACGCACCTCCTGGATACGGCTTTCCGACTGGTCAATCACAATCACAGGATAATTGTGTTCACGTAGAAGCTGTACGATGTTACGCCCTACCTGTCCATACCCGCACACTACCACATGGTTTTGCGTTGGCAGGTCATCTGCAATCTCTAGCGCAACGTCTGTCCGCTCCAGGTAACCTTTCAGCCAGGGAAGCGATTCTGCCCACGCAAAAAGCTGAGGAATCAACCGGAGAATAAACGGCGTTAACACCAGCGTCACAGCCGTCGTGCCTAAGATCAGGAGATAGACGCGGCGAGAAACCAGTCCCAATGATTGCCCTTCGCTGGCTAAAACAAAGGAAAATTCTCCAATCTGTGCCAACCCTAAGCCTGTAATCAGCGCTGTTTTAAGCGGGTAGCGAAAGATCACAACCAATGGGGTCACAATCAAAAATTTACCGACAAACACCAGAGCGACCAAACCCAGAATCAGCTCCAGGTTGTTCCACAGAAAAAAGGGATCGATCAGCATCCCGATCGCGGCAAAAAACAGGCAGGCAAAAATATCTCGTAATGGCTCAACGTAATTCAGGGTTTGGTCAGCGTACTCTACCTCCGAAATCATCAGCCCTGCGACAAACGCCCCCATTTCGATCGACAGCCCTAGATGTTCTGTCAACAGCGCAATGCCCAGACAGATGGCAACTACACCCAATAGAAAAAGTTCTCGGCTTTCCGTACGTGCCAACAAGCGCAATAGGGGTGGAATGACCCAAATACCTGCAACGACCGCGCCTAGACCTAATAGCCCTGTTTGCAAGAGCGCCCAGCCGATCGCCAAGCCCACTTCTTCCACTGGCTTGTCAAGCGCAGGCAGAACTGCCAGCATCACGCCCAACGCCAGATCCTGCACAACTAAAATACCTAGCATCACCTGCCCGTGCGGGGTTGCCATTTCGTTGCGCTCCATCAGGCACTTCAGCACCACAGCCGTGGACGACAGCGAGAGAATCGCGCCCAAGAAGACACCTTGAGCCGGGGATGTCACCCAACCCATGCCGAGGGAAACCAACGCGGTGATGGCGATCGTCAGCACGATTTGCAACCCGCCACCACCGAGACTAATGCCCTTGACCTTTTTTAGTTCTGAGAACGAAAACTCAACCCCCAGCGCAAACAGCAGAAACGCAACCCCAAACTGTGCCAGCGTTTCTACCTGAATCAGCTCTTTGATCAGCCCCAAACCCGCTGGACCGACGATCATTCCTGCCAGCAGATAACCTAGAAGTATGGGCTGTCGCAGCACTGATGCCAGGATGCCGCCTGCCGCTGCCGCTGCCAGTACCGTGACCAAATCAACGATTAGTCTGAAATCTTCTTGCACTGCTCAAATGTTAAAAAACGTATCGATCGCTCTCATCTTAGAATACAAACTTTTCCGAGCGAGCGGGGGAACTTGGGGATTCAGCTCTTGAAGAACGATAGAGATTTCAGCGATCGCCCCGCAAAGCTGCTTGCTCTCATCTTTGTCGGTTATCCATCAGCGTTCTGATGCCAATGCAGCAGTTTGACCGCATTTTCGTCCCCCTTGGCTCCCGTTTTGGGCTGAATCGTTGCCCTGCGTTAGAAACAGTCATCAGAGGAGCACTATTCTACCTGTCAATGCTGTACGCTTTGCCAAGCATGATCTAAGCTGCCAAGAATGGAAAACCGAGACGGAACGAACAGACAACCAACCCGGTATCACCTTGAGAATCGATCGCCAAAAGCGTTTAGCCATAGGCGATCGTATCTGAGGCGTACGGTTGATGCACTCCGTGTCCAGCGACAGCACGCTCGACGGATGCTTCAGGTGGTCGCCGCGATTCTGGCGATCGGCATCACCGTGATTGGGGCAACGGCAATCGCCCTTGCAACGCCTGGTAACGCACTGCAAGTCCAGGTGATGCCAATGACTCCGCAACTGGGCGATACCCTGTCTGTGACGATCGCGCGTACTTCCAGCAACACAGCACCCGTGTTGACACTGGGCAATCGCACGTATACAGCGTTCCCGTTTGGTGACGATCGCTTCCGTGCGCTGTTGCCCACCACACCACTCGATAAGCCTGGTAAGCTAACCCTGAAAGTCAGTGCCAACAACGAAACCGAGAGCGTAGCGCTACAGCTTCGAGGGCGCAAATTTCCCACTCAATCGATCTGGCTCCCCCCAGGTAAAGACCAGGATTTGTCAGACTTTGAATTTAATCGCGTCGATGGGTTCAAAAAACTTGTCACGCCCCAAAAATTCTGGAACGGTCCCTTTCTCAAACCAAACGGTGGACCCATCACCACTGTTTACGGAGTGCGTCGCTACTACAACGGCAAATTTGCCAACGACTACTACCATCGCGGTGTGGACTACGCGGGTGCCTACGGTTCACCGATTATTGCTCCGGCGGCTGGACGGGTTGCTTTGGTTGGGCAAGAAGCGAAGGGCTTTGTCATCCACGGCAACTGTATTGGGGTCGATCACGGGCAGGGCGTAGAAAGCATTTTTTTGCACTTAAGTCGCATCATGGTTAAAGAAGGCGATTTTGTGAAAGCGGGTCAAGTGATTGGCGCTCTAGGTGCAACTGGCGCTGTCACAGGTCCTCACCTCCACTGGGGTCTGTATGTCAACGGTCAGTCTATTGACCCATTGCCGTGGCGTACGAAAGGATTTGAATAACTTTTATCTTTGAAGGCTCGATCAGTTGATACTGAAAGGGCATTCTGGGGCAAGATATGCAAGGCAACTCGCCACCTAAAGCAACTTGTCAAAAAACGGCGCTGCGGAGTTTAGAAGCATTATGAGTATTGAAAAGATCGTAGAGCAGGCGCTGCAAGACGGCTACCTGACCCCAGCGATGGAAGCAGAAGTCGGTCGGATTTGTGATACGGCTTCAGAGCTGTCGATCGAAGAATATATGTCGCTCGATCGACTCATGGGAGCGCTGCTGACCGGGGAGGTGGTGGCAGTTCCCCGTAAGCAGTTTATCAACGTGATGGAAGAACTGGTGCTCACAGAGTCCATCGCCCGTGTGGCTGAAATTGAGGCAACGAGCGATCGCACCCTGGATCTGGGCGATATTGCAGCCTATGCGCTCAATCGCTTACCGCCCCTTTATGCCACAACGGAAGAAGGAGCGACCTATCAGCGACAGCGAGCCAAAGAGGAACTACAGGGATTGATTGCCCAGCAGGTGGGTGAAGCCATTGCCCGTAACCTCGATCGCCCTGAATTCTTTCCAGAACGTCAGGCACTCGGCAAAAACTCTGGTGATGAAATTTTGACCCAGGTTAGTGCCTTGCTTCAGGCATATGCACCCAGCTTTGAGCCGCAGCCAGGGGCATCCACTTGACCAACCTGGTCATTTAAAAAGCATCGACTAGAGAAGCTGGACAACACCTGTCAGACTGTTACGGCAATTGTCTCTAGTCTTGATGGCAAAGTTTCTATCGTTCACGGGTTTCGTAGCATTAGGGACGAACATCCACGGACGTTCCTAGCGAAATCTGGTCGTACAGCGCTACTACGTCCCGATTTTGCATACGAACACACCCGTGCGAAACGGCTTGCCCAATCAGCTCTTCCTGATTCGTTCCATGAAACCCGATGTGAGTGCGCCCTTCATACAAAAAACCGATCCAGCGCTTGCCGAGTGGATTAGCAGCACCCACTGGAATGACCTCGCCCGTGATCGGGTGCTGCCACTTTGGATCGCGCTGCATTTCTAGGACTTGGAAAGAGCCACTAGGTGTCTCCCAGCCTGCTTGCCCAATCGCAATCGGGTAGCTGGCCACCAATGCTTGCTCGCGATACACATAGACTCGACGATCGCTCAGGTCGATCACAAGCTTCGCGCTACGCTTGAGGGTGGTTGCCGCAGTAGCACCGGCGCTATTGCCTTTAAAGTCATCCCTACGGTTTGCAGTAGTAGCGCTACTTTTGGTGCCTTTAACGTTCGCAGTGCTTTTGCTAGTAGTTGCTATATCTTGACGATTTGCTGCCCAGGCTCGCCATTGAATACCCAACAGCACAAGCGCTGCTCCTACAAAGAGAAACATCACACTACGAGAAAGGCGATCGTCTCGAACCGTTACAGCCATCGTCTACTACCCACCAACCCTATCTCTAATCTACTCCGATAAAGCTAACAAGCCTACTGTCTAATAGAGCGATAGAGACTGAACACGACAAGGACAGAGCAGCATTTTGGTTAGACATAGCATCCCGTGAGATCACCAGGGCATCGCATGTGTTGTCCCTTTAGAGCACTCTGCGTTCACGCAAGTCATAAAAATCTTTGAGCAAACTTTATCTGATCTTGCTTTTCTAAGGCTAGATTCTTTTGCGGGAACGGGCACAATAAGGGCAAAGATTTCGTTGAAGGGTATAGGAAGGTTCTGGAATCCCTGTTGATTGAGCTGTAACTCAACCTTACCGCCACACGGAATCGTACGGGTAGTCTGGATGCAAGAGGAGTGACTATGTTTGAGAAATTACTACTAGCCGCAACAATCACGTTCTCGCTTAATCTGTTGATCGGCATGAGTGTCCCATCTCCGAGACAGGCAACTACAACTGCCCAGTTCAAAACTGCCCCGTCCACGCCTCATTCTGTTTATCTTGCGAAAGTGCTGCACGATCGCCCCTTTCTACGGAGCTGGTTTCAGTAAGATGCGTCATCGGTGAGAGACCTTGTCAGCGTTTCTGAAGGAACTTTGCCAGAGCAGAAAGCGTCCTTGAACTTGGAATGTCTGAGAGCGACGTCATTCATGAATCAGTCCGTTTCTGCCTCCTGGCTACCGATGAAGGTAGTCACCGCTCCGGTATCAGCCGAAAAACTTTCTAATCTTGATTTAGTGCTGCAATGTCAGGCTGGGCAAAGTCCTGAGAAAGCTGCTTTTTCAGAACTCCTCCGTCGCTACCAGTCTCACGTTGAGCGGGTACTCTACCATCTAGCTCCCGATTGGCAAGACCGTTCTGATCTGGTGCAAGAAGTCTGGATTCGAGTTTATCGGCATATCAAACGACTCCAGGAACCGCTTAAGTTTCGGGGGTGGCTGAGTCGGATTGCCACTAATCTGTTTTATGACGAACTTCGCAAGCGTAAGCGCAACAGCTATCCGCTGTCGCTTGATGCCCGTCTAACCGTTGAGGATGGTGAAATGGGTTGGGAAATCGCCTCGGAGACACCTGGACCAGACGAGGATTTGACCACAAGGGAATTCTACGACCAGCTTCGCTCCGCGATCGCGGATCTTCCAGAAGTCTTTCGCACGACGATTGTGCTGCGTGAAATTCAAGGGATGGCGTACGAAGAAATTGCTGAGCTTACGGGTGTTTCGTTAGGTACAGTAAAATCAAGGATTGCCAGGGCGCGTCTGCGATTGCAGTCTCAGCTTCAACGCTATCTGGATGGCGATTAACGTTAACGTAGTAATAGCAAGTTAGCTGCTAAGACTATTCTTTCGTTAAGACTAGCGTCTCCTCAGGTCATTCAGGGTTTACTGACGATCGGATGGTTGCTTCTGTTGGTTCGTTCTTGCTAGATGGTTACCTTTGATGTTTGTCGCTTCTGCTACTGGTGTGCTTTTTCAACCTACGACGTGGTGCCGAAATGACCTCTAATTCTAATGCTCCGAACCATCATCAGCCGTCTCCCATGAATGGTCAAAATTCGTCTTCATCCCCGTCCAACTTGATGCAGCGCGACCGCTTTGAGTTATTAAGTGCTTACCTGGATGGAGAAGTAACCGCAGCCGAACGTAAATTGGTTGAGGAATGGCTAGCCAACGATTTGACGGTGCAGCGCCTTCATAGTCGCTTGCTAAAACTGCGTCACGGTCTACAAAGTATGCCTGTACCAGCCGCTTCACAGGCGACAGAAGCAATGGTTGATGCAGTGTTTGCTCGCGTAGAGCGCAAGCCAAAGCTATCCCTGGTGTGGGGTGGTGCGGCGATCGCAGCCCTGTTGGTGGGTGCCCTTGTAAGCAGCATCCTTCCTGGGAATCAGGCTTCAGCACCTCAGATTGCCAAAGAGTCCAAGCAGCCAGCAATTGAGGCTCCTCAAGCGGCTGTAAACGAGGTACTTTTAGTGGCGCTCGACAAGCCGCTGGTCGATATTCCCAAAGCGCCCGTTGCTGTCCCGAACGGTGCTTTCAAGAATGCGCCGACTCCGGCTGCGCCGAGGACGACTGCACGCTAGAAATCGGTTTGCAGTGGGTGCCATTGCCCATGGGGTAGTAGAATGCCGTGCAGTTGTTGTACCTGCTCGCTCGTCATGATGTATGACCAGGCGCGACTGAGAAAACGTCGAGACTGGTCATATACTGTAATTTCACGGCGATCGTACTCGTTTTGCTCCAGGCTCTGATCGGGCGCGTAGCAATGGAATTCTATGGGGTCATGTCGTTCAAACTCATCCAGCACTTCCAGGATGGTTATGTCTGTGAATGACAAGATGACTCCATGTACAACGCCTGCTTCAAGCGTCATGGCAGGGTAGCCGAATGGCAACGCATACAGGCAACCTTCAGCGGTAGCGGGCTGTGACTTCACGACACTACCCGCACACACTGCATAGTTTTTTTCTCCAGGCTTCAGTGTGCCATAGACGAAGACGTTAAGCATCCGACACTCATTTAACGCAAAAGTTTCTACAACAATACAGACCTCCCGGCACGGCTGCTGTATGGAGGTTTGAATTGCGCTTTAAATTCTCATAAAACTGTTGAGCAATAGCTTAACAGTTTTAACATTGTAATAAGGCGAGCATTAATGCCGTCTTTAGACGGGCTAGGAGGGATTCGAACCCCCGACACCGTGGTTCGTAGCCACGTGCTCTGGTCCACTGAGCTACAAGCCCTTGCAAGAATTCTATAATATCACACCGTGTCACAATGAGACAAAATTCCTCCGATGCTTCAGCAGCTAGCCAACCCCTCACCCATCTGGATGCGCAGGGACAGGCGCATATGGTAGATGTTTCGCCAAAGCAACAGACCACTCGTCAAGCGATCGCGGTGGGGCAGGTGCGGATGCTGCCAGAGACGTTTGCGGCGATCGCGGCTGGCAATGCTCCCAAGGGCGACGTGTTGGGGACTGCTAGGCTAGCAGGCATTATGGCAGCCAAACAAACCGCTCAGCTCATTCCCCTTTGTCACCCTTTACCGCTGCACCGCATTGAAGTAGAACTGCTGCCAGATCCTGACTTGCCGGGTTATCGCATTCAGGCGCTTGTGAAAACGAAGGCTGAAACGGGTGTAGAAATGGAAGCCCTGACCGCTGTTTCTGTCGCCGCTCTGACGCTCTATGACATGGCGAAAGCGTTGGAGAAATCGATGCAAATTGAAAATATCCATCTGCTGAGCAAAACGGGCGGGAAGTCAGGCGATTATCAGTCGGAAGACTATCCGTTGCAGGCTAAAGAGTAAATGTTCGCCTGAAGCCTGCTTTTCTTTAGTAAAGACTGGAGGCTGAATAGTTGCCTAAAACTTCCTGCCCCCGATGCACAAGCTTTTCGGTGCCCTCTATCAGCAGTAGGTAGCGTCCCTGGTTGAGGTGATGCCGATAAATGCTAGCAGTACTTCCTTCTCCCAAGAAGCCAAAGAGGGCACCGATAACGGCAGCGCAAAGACCGCTGAGCACGCCGGTTGCCAGCACGACTAGCGCTGTGTTCCAGCCTGGAGTAAGTATGAGCGAACCAATTAAACTTAAGACAATGCCTGAGCAGGCAGCAGAAAGACCAAACCTGCGGGCTTTGCAAAGAGCAATTTGCAGCGGTGTCATTAAGCCGACTCGATCGGGGCTGCTGTAGCCCTCACCCACGATCGCTAAATGTTCTGGCGAAATGCCGTGATAGTGAAGCAGTCGATACGCCTGAAAGGCGGATGCTTCGTTAGGAAGAACCACGATCGCCAGATGAGTCAAGCGGCGTTTGAGCGTCGATCCGCGAAAAAAACGTGCGATGGTCACAAACTTAGTCCGGTGTGAGGGCAGCAGCAATCTCTGCTTGAATTCTAACCTCACTCATTGGGTAGCAGAGCCTAGTCTAGGGGCATTTAAGTAATTCTTTAACTAAGGATCGTGGATTAAATAAAACCGACAAATTGTTCGTAGGTAGGGGCGCACGGCTGTGCGCCCCTACGGAAAACGCCGAGGTGATTAAATTCTTGTTCCTAAGTAGCGTACGGACGGCACCCTGTAATATGGTCTAGATTTCTCGTTTAAAGCCCAAAAAACTTGATAATTCAGGTAGTTGCTTCGCTACTCTAGAGTTAGACCTGCCAACTAAACCTATCCATCACACCGTCACGACTATGCCTCCTCGCTGGCCCCGTCAACCCGATCGCAACGATGCCGCCTACCGCAAGCTTGATGATCGCATGAACTTTGCGATGCATGTGGCGATTTTTGCAGCCACCAATTCTGGACTCTGGTTTTTTCGTCTCTTGGGCGAAAAAACGTCGCCCCTGGGCACCCCTGGAGGACTGCCTTGGACTCCCTGGATCACGCTGGGCTGGGTATCGCTTCTGGTTGCCCACGCAGTCTTTATTTTTGCGATCGCCAACTATGCGGAGCCAATTTCTACAGTTCCCAATGCAGGCACGGGTTTTAAGCCGAAAGTCGCCGCTAATACGTCCAAAACAACTAAGCAGTAGAACAGGTCGATCGTGGCTTGTTGTCTCCAACATTGGTTTTTTATAACAGTCAGTGCGCTGCCGCTGTTCGGCAACCGTTTATTTAGCAAAATCCGGGGATTACTTCAATGGCACAAACCAGTTCTACCGAAACGATCGAAGCGCTCGCTGCCGAGATTGGTGAAACGATCTATATCGACGTAGCAAAGTGGCATCTTTATCTGTCTAATGCTCATCTCCACACCGTGCTTGCAGAGCAGCTTTATCCCATGATCACGGCTAAAGCCATTGTGGAAGAGGATGTCATTAAGGTGCTGCAAAATATTCCTGTCAAGTTGGGCGGTGGGAAGCGTGAAGTGCCGTTAGCAGACCTACTGCCCATGCAGTGTCAGGTCAATTTGATCGATCTGTTAGAGGAGTTTCAGCGGAAGCTGTAGAGAGTTTTGCGTTGACAGGGATGAACTCAAAACTCAAGCCGTCTAGCGGCTAAAAAATCGTTGCTTCAGGCGATCGACCACTTGGCTTACTTCTGGAATTCTGAGTTGGATGGCGATTAGAACAAAGACGACTAGCCCAATGGCTCCCGCAAGGCATAGCTGGAACAGCAAGATCAGTAAACCTTCTCGTCCCAGGATATGTTCGCTTACTTGCAAAGTGCCCCAGGCGGCTATTCCAGCGATCGCGCTGCCGATCGCCAGCCCTGCCACCGAAATCGACCATGATCGCAAGGGTAAGCCACCCAAGCGACGGTTTAGAATCCATAGCATCGCCACCATCGAAATAGCATTCACGCCTACGGTCGCTAGCACCAGACCAGGCGCACCTAATGGTTTAACCAGGAAGAAATCTAAGAGTGCGTTGAGAAAAATGTTAACGATACTGATCCGAAAGGGGGTTTCGCCGTCCTCTAAGGCGTAAAACACACGCACCAATACGTCCCGCGACAGGTAAAAAAACATGCCCAACGCGTAGGCAACCATCACCGAAGCCGTCAGGTATGAATCTTCTACCTTGAAGGCATACCGTTCATACACCACCCGTGAGAGAGGCACTGCCAGCGCGATCATCAACGCACTGGTGGGCAACATCGTGACAGCAGTTGTCAGCAACCCCTGACGGATACGCACCTTCAGCTCAGCCCAGTTTTCGGGGGCGGCAAGCTTGGCAAACGCAGGCAGGAGCGGCACTAGAATGGCGTTGGAGAGAATACCTAATGGCGTGAGTACCAGCAGTCCGGCGTAGCCCATTGCCGACACGGCTGCGGCGGCATTGGGGATGAAAGACGCAAAAAATAGATCCGTCCAGACGTTGATTTGCATCATGCCCGACGAAAACGTTGCGGGTCCCATAATTTTGATGACTTCCTGTACTTCCGGCTCACGGAAGTTGAAGCGCAGCCGAAAGCCACCCAACCCTGACTTCCACTGAGCTGGAAGCTGAACCAACCATTGCAACACGGCTCCTGCCAGCGTTGACCATGCCAGGACTGCGCCGCCCAGAGCTGCATACTGTGGCAAAGCCGCTTTGTCACCCAGATAAAGTGCCAGTCCACCCAGCCCGATCAGCATCGTCACGCTAGAAAACAACGGACTGATGGAGGGCAGCCAGTACTGATCAGCCGCATTCAGCGCGCCAAAGCCAATACCAATCAGCCCTGCTAGCATTGCCATCGGTGCCATGATGCGAAATTGCTGAATGGCAATGTCTTTAGTCTGTTGCAGCACTTGAAAGGTAGCTGCGTCCATGCCGTTCGCGGCTGCCTGTGTAGGTGTGATATATAGCCCCGGCGCAACCAGATGCACTAAAGGATTGGCAAAGATTATCAGCCCAATCGTGACCAGCAGCAAAATGCCCACCACCAGCGTCATGATGCTCTCCATAATGGGAGCCACTTCATCTTGCTTGCGCTTGGCGAGTACGCTAACGATCGCGCTATGGAATGGACCATTGATGCCGCCTAACAGGATCAGCAAAAACCCTGGAATGACATACGCAAAGTTGTACGCGCCATAGGCAGGACCAACCCCAAACGCAGCCGCGATCGCCTGCTGGCGCACCAGTCCAAAAATTTTGCTAATCAAAGTGGCGATCGCTACAATGCCAGCAATGCCCGCCAGAGAACGAGTCGGTTTCGATTCAGTCACGCAGACAGACACAGTGAAACGGCTTCATCTATTTAAGCTTGAATCGGGAGCTTAAGTTTGAATCGGGCGCTTATGCCTCTGGTTGACTGGTCGAGGCTGGCGGTTTGCCGCTGTTACGCACGTTGACGACTTTGTTGAGCAGGTTGAACCAGAACGGCGCACCCATCGAAATGGCGATCGCGCTTACAAGCCAGCCAGCCAAAAGCTTGAGTCCCCCTACAATTGCGCCTTGAGGGTGAAACTGCCACTGCTCTTGCCAGTTGGTGACGTTCCAGCCGATCGGTAGGTCAGTGCTGCTATCAACAGCATCGCGCAGAGTGTTAGCACCATTATTTAAACAGTCTGCTTGAGCAGCTTTGCCCTGTTGGGCTTGCAGGCAGGCGATCGCGTTAGGATTGCTACTGACTAGCGCGCTTGCCGCCTGACTATAGGTGGCGCGGAGGGCTGAATCTTTTGCTAATCGATTGATGACATGGAGTGTGTCGGTGTTGGTTGTGACAGCAATCAAAAAGCCAATGACGATCGCGACCCCTTTGGCATTGCGTTTGTAAACACCACTGCTGCGATCCATTGAGCGATCGAACCAGAGCGCAACTTCCTGTTCTAACTGGTTCGCGCCCTGATCGAGAACGCTAATTTTCGCTTGCGCTCGTTTTGCCAGCAGATCCAGGCTATCGCGCAAATTAGGCGGCAGTTTCGTCAGTATCGCCTGAAAATCTTCTCGCCCCTGGCTAGAAGCCCTTACCACCTGCTGCATGGTTTGCAGCAACTCATACCCGGCTTGAAAACGCTGCTGCAACGTGATGTCAGGCAACCGGGCAAGCATTGACTGGTAGTTGCTGTTTGGCTGCTGAAGTGACTGCGCGACCCAAGCCATATTGTTTAGCTCAGACACCACTTCTACGATGCTGGGTCCCGATTCCTTTAATAAGCTAGGAATCTCTTGGTCGATCGCTGCCAGTCGCTTCAGGCACACATGACTCAAATAATCTTTTTCAGGCAGCACCGCTTCAGCGGTTGAAAGCAAGCGTTTAACGGCACCAGACACCTGACTAAAACTGTTAGAGAGTGTTGCTTGCTGGCTGCTAAACATTCGCACAATTTCATGCACGTCAGCTTGAAATTTTTGCAGTTCGTGCTCTAGGAGCAGTTCATTTGCTTTGCTATGCCTTAAATCACTAACCACGTCAAACAATGGCTGTATGAGCTTTTCATCAACGAATTGAGTGAGCTTACGTTCACTAAGCGTTTGAATCAGTTCTCCTGTTCTTAATGTTTCTAAAAGAGTTGTAGAGAAGGTTTCCGAAGGTAGATAAGACGGTCCGCTGGCTTTCCCCGAAAATATTTTTGATGCCTTTGTCCATTGGCTCACTCGTTCAGCAACGCTGCCGAGCAATCCCTTTGACTCATGGTCAAGTGAACGAATCAAGGGGTGACTATAGAGACTGCTAGCCAGCTCTTTGGAACGATCGATCTGGCTTTGAATCAACTGAGCATCTGCTGAGGTTTGATTGAGCTTGGGTTTACTGTCGCCTGCTAAAAGCGTTTCAATTGCCTGCTTTAGGTGCTGCGCTCGCCACTGCAATAAAGTGGTTACCAGCTCTTGAAGTTCAGAGGCTAGAAGGCTTAACGTTAAGTAAATAAAAAGTAGCCCAATACCAATGTCAAGGATAAAAGGTAAGTTCATGCTTCATTGAATTGGTGACATCAGCCAGCTTCGTAAGTATACGTTCCTCTACGATCGCTGGGTTGAAGAAAGCCAACCAATTTTAGAGCAGAATCGGGCGATCGCGCTCAACAAATCTGTTGCATGAGCGTCACAAGCTAGCGTTCGGCTTATCAGTCGCTTAAATTTACTCCATCGCTTTAGTTGTCAAAAGTAACCAGGATCTAGCTGGTTCCAAGTTTCTCTAACCCGTGAGCGTCGATCGCGAAACAAAGAGCGCTGACAACCGCGATCGAAAGGAAAAGCGTGGCGAGTCTTGATTGCATCTCATGCTAGAACGGGCATTTCCTGCCAGCAATGGGTACAAAACCAGTAAACCTCGGCATGACGAGCATGACGCAGCAACACTTCACCGCAGCAAGGACATGCACTCATCTTCAGACCTCTGATTTAAGCAGGTAAAGAACCGTGTGGTTCTCAAAAGCTGACTATGAACGTGAAAAACTGCTGATTAGAATCGAAGAAGTAAAAAGTAGAGACAATGCGTCTACTTAAACGATGACCAGAATTCTTCTGGAAACTATTTTTCAGTTAGCATCAGCCGTTACTAGAGTCCAAGTCAGTAGTCAGTAGCGATTGAGTACCGCAGTAGACTTGGCTGGGGAGGAACGTTCCTTTAAAGCTTTATTTAAACGATCGTGGCTTGACTGCATTACTTCTTTACAGTTTGATTCTTTTCGTCATGCAGCAATTCTGCGATCGCAGTTGCCAAAAAGTCATACTGCTCCAGCCGATTGTAAAGCTGTGCCGAAATACGGACTAGACGGCTATGAGGAGTAGGATATGGCACAATGGGCACCTCAATTTGGTAACGCTCTAGCAGAGAATCTTGCAGCCACTGGGGATTGCCATCCGGTAGGGGAATGACTGCTAACGAGCCGAGCATGGCATCGGGACAGGGTAGCGGCAGCTTGAGCGTTTCGCAGAGGAGACGACGGGCTGCGATCGCCAACGCATGATTGGTTACCATGATTCCATCCCAGCCCTCAGGCAGCAACGACCCCATCACGCGAATGGCTTCTGGAACGCACAGGTACGCAGTTGGGTCATCGGTGCCCGTCCAGTCAAATTCCAGCCGAAAGCGGCTGCGATCGGTGCGTGGAGCATTGGCACCGTGGCTAATGGTGAGTGGACGGATGGCTGTTTGCCGATCGCGCTGCACGTACAGAAAAGCCGCTCCCTTGGGAGCGCAAAGCCATTTGTGACAGTTACCTGTGTAATACGTCGCACCAATAGCTTGTAGATTCAACGGCACCATTCCCGGCGCGTGAGCACCGTCTACCAGTGTTTCAACGCCTCGTTCAGTGAGTGCTTGCACCAGCTCAGCCAGCGGAAAAACCAGCCCTGTTTGACTGACCACATGGTCGATCAGTGCCAGTCGAGTCTTGGGAGAAACGCAGCCAACGATCGCGTCAACAACCTGCTCTGAAGCCTCAATGGGAAACGGCACTTCGGCAACCACAACCTTCAAACCGTACCGCTCCGCTATATAGTTCAGCGCATTCCGGCAAGCGTTGTACTCCTGATTCGTTGTGAGCAGTTCGTCGCCTGGTTGGAATCGGAGCGATCGCAGCACCGTGTTAATAGCGGTAGTTGCATTCGGCACAAAGGCTAAATCGTCTGCATCGGCACCGACAAAAGCCGCTAACTTAGCACGAGCCTGATCCAATAGCGCTTCCAGATCCCGCCCAAAAAACTGGAGCGGCTGTTGCTCCATCCGCGCCCGTAACTGCTGCTGTTTTGCCAGCACCGGTAAAGGACACGCGCCAAACGAGCCATGATTCAAAAACGTGATCGATGGATCGAGTGACCAGTATTGAAGAAACTGCTTTGAAGGCGAATCTGGGGTCGCTAGCTCGTCCTTCATCCGTCTGCCTTTGCTCTTTCTCAAACTCCCCAGGCAAGATTCGAACTTGCGACCAATCGATTAACAGTCGATCGCTCTACCACTGAGCTACTGAGGAATGCTCTAACGTCGCGAATCCCATAGTACCGACAATTTGACTCATTTGACAAGCATCAGGTACAGTTTTTTTGCCTGGTGCAAGCAACATCTCTTTGAAACGTACTGAAGCCGATGCCGTTCAACTCCTAGAGCGAGTTCTTTAACGCGCTTTTGCCCACGCTTTGTCGCTTGGGCTTGCTTCACAAAGCGCTCCTCACTGTTTGCCAAAGCGCAGTTTCATCAACCGCTGCTGGGCATCCGGATCTAGGGCGTGGGCAAGAAAGCGGCTAGAAGGCTTTTTAGACGGTTTTTGCTGGCGTTGGACTCGACGTGTGATGGCTTCAACCTCTGCGCCCAACCGCTCGGCTGACAGCCACTCTGCACCATAGCCAACCACCGTCAACTGCTGTGCTCGATCGGACGTTGCTACAATCAGCCGTTGCTGAAATTTACGCAAATCATAACGAAAGTCAGCGCACGCCTTTTCGATGTAGCTATCGGCTGTTTGCCCAAAGTCTGTGTAGCACACGGATAGATTGGGAGTGATGACTTCGCGGCTGCTCCCAGTATCCCGATATTGGGAGTCAAACACAATTTGAGTGTCAAAGCCTTGAAAGGTGCTGTAGCCTGCTAACGCCTCAATCAACTGACGACGTGCGGGTTCAAGACCGTCACGATCGCACACCTGCCGTAAGTCAGCCCACCGCCCGACAACGTTGTAGCCATCTACCAGCAACACAGCTTGGGGAGACGATCGTGGCATAGCTCAATCAAAGGACAGTGTGGTTGACATTCGCTTCACCTGAGGCTAGCTCAATCATCACACATTTCGTTGAGTTCTGTTACAAAGAACCGCTCAAGGCTGACGAGTGAGGAGCTATGGCAATAGACAGATGGGATAGGACGGGGTGCAGGGGCTTCGGCGTGAGCGCTCAGTCGAACTGTGGAACCCCCTTCGGCTTGAGCGCTCAGGTCGAAAGCTGGCTGGGGGCAACGCCCCCACACCCCCTTTGATCTCCATGTCCTAAACGTTGTGACGATCGCCATAACGCCTGCGCTTTTGGGGTGTTTTGAGTTGGCTTCACCGTCAGCAAGACGTTGGATCTTCCTTCATCCTTGCCCTCAAAGTCCCTCAACTCGGCTATACCAGCGCAACAGCACCCGTGCTAACTGCTGAGGATCGTGGCGGATCAACCCCGTTTGTTCGTCTTCGTCCATGACGCTTGCCAGCACAATCCGGCGACCTAAGCGGGCAACCACATCGCGGTCGAGCGGCACGGGGTTGGAATTTTCTTGGGCATAGCGAATGTGCGCTCTTGCAGACGGCGTTTTCTTTTGCACCAGTACCGCACCAAAGAGGGGTTGCCCACACGCCTGGTCGATCGCCCGAATGTGGTCACCCACGCTATAGCCCTGCGTTTCACCCTCTTGGGTCATAATATTGCACACATAGATGCGGGGTACACTGCGCTGGGCGATCGCGGCTGTAATTTCTGGCACCAGCAGATTGGGGATGATGCTGGTGTAAAGACTACCAGGACCAATAATGATGTAATCAGCTTCGGCAATGGCTTTGAGCGCTTTGGGCAACGCAGGTGGATTCGCAGGCGTGCAGCCGATTTTGACGATGGTGCCGTTGGCTTCAGTGATACTGGATTCGCCCTCAATGTAGCGACCGTCGGCTAGCTCTGCCCATAGCCGGACATCGCTCAGGGTTGCAGGCAACACCTGTCCGCGTACGGCTAACACACGGGAACTAGCCGCGATCGCCTGCTCCAGATCGCCCGTCACCTCGCTCATGGCGGTCAGAAACAGGTTGCCAAAGCTGTGCCCTGTCAGCCCATCGCCCGCCTTGAAACGGTACTGAAAGAGTTCTGTGAGCAGCTTTTCTTCATCTGCCAGGGCTGCCAGACAGTTACGAATATCGCCAGGGGGCAGCACGCCAATCTCGCGTCGGAGCCGTCCAGAGGAACCACCATCATCGGCTACCGTAACGATCGCGGTAATATTGGCGCTGTAGCGTTTCAACCCGCGTAAGAGATTGGATAACCCAGTGCCACCACCCACCACCACAAGGCGCGGTCCACGATGCAATCGTCGATGGGTGAGCAGCAAATCAATTAGCTCTTCTTCGCCATCGGGCATCAACACTTCGGTGATCGATCCTAGCGTGCGCGTCTGCCCCCACCAGACGAGCAAAAAGCCCAGCACCATTGCCAGTGGACCGCTAATGTAACTGGGAATGATATCGGTGATGCGATCGAGAATCTGCGTGAGAATCTGCGTGGTATAAAAGACAGGTGTCAGTTTGAGCCAGACAGCAAACCCTAGTGTTGTTAACAGCACACCGCTTGCACTGAGCAGCAGCCAACGCTTAACCAACAAGCCTGGAGCCAGCCACTTAAACCACTGGTTAACTCGACTAGGAGTGCGGTGACGCGACTCCTGTCGCAGCACGTGGAGCGCTTGTTTCAGTAAACCAATGGTCATGGCTGGTTACGTACAGAGAGAAAAACAGTAAGGGAATGATGCCGATCGGTATCTATCTAGCAGCAGAATAGCTTAAGTTCTTTACTTTTATGGACTGTTTGTTACGCTTGCTGGTTCAATGTGACATCGTGGAGCGATCGCCGATTCTTACAAGTCAGCCCTCCCAACTATTCCACGTTCACGGAGTGTTACGACCCGTAGCAAACCTCAAAAGGCGCTAACATTGCATCCGAAATGCTGTTGGTTCTCATCTGGCAAAGTCTCATGGTAGGGAGCGCTTGTCTAGTAAAGGCTGGGAAAGTCATCTCTGTACGATCCGAATGACCCGAACCGCGCTAAGGTTTGTGAGTTCAAGCTTTTTGAGTCTGGGCTTACTCATCTTTCACAGAGACAGGAGCAGCATCAGCAGTTTGCAGGCTTAAATTGTTAAGGAATGTCTGGTTCACATCCTAATGGCTGAAGCGCTGATTGAACTAAAGGGAGTTTCAAAGGCGTTTGGTAAAAATGTCGTACTGGATGCGGTCGATCTGACGATCTACCGTGGAGAAGCCTTAGCAATCATCGGTCCTTCAGGGACAGGCAAATCCACAATCCTACGCCTTATTGCCGGACTGACCGCACCCGACTCCGGGGAAATTTACGTGCAGGGGCAGCGACGGCAAGGGTTGATTGAAGATGCACAAGACCCGATCGGCATTGGGATGGTGTTTCAACAAGCCGCACTCTTTGATTCGCTGACGGTAGATCAAAATGTCGGTTTTTTGCTGTACGAACATTCTCGCCTGTCGCGACGGCGCATTCGAGAACTGGTGGTGAAACGACTGGAAATGGTAGGTTTGGCAAACGTGAGCGATCGCTACCCGTCTGAATTGTCTGGCGGGATGCGGAAGCGGGTCAGCTTTGCACGAGCAATTATGGCAAATCCAGACAATCCCAGAGATTCGCCTGAAGTGCTGCTTTATGATGAACCAACTGCCGGACTTGATCCGGTTGCGTCTACCGTGATTGAGGACTTGGTACGCCAGCTTCAGTGCGTTGAAAGTGGCTGTGGCACCTACGTCATGGTGACTCACCAGCAAAGTACGATTCGTCGCACGGCTGACCGAGTTATTTTTCTCTACCAGGGAAACGTGCGCTGGGAAGGCACTGTACAAGCCATAGACACAACCGATAACCCCTTAATTCGTCAATTTTTTAGTGGTAACGTCAGTGGACCCATGCAGGTGTTTGGGTAACACGCCAATGAACGCAACCAAAGGCAAGGTAGCAGCGGAGAGGGCATCAGGAATCAGTAAGATCATGACATGCTGATTTCTGGCTCCTGGCTCCTAGTTTCTAGCTCCTGATATGCTCAGCCTAGAACCGCCATGTCTCTCTACTCAGTGAGGACTCATCATGCGATCGCGAACCGTTCGGGAAGGCTCTGTTGGCTTGTTGCTCCTGCTAGGGCTGGGTTTGTTTGCTGGTCTCATTCTCTGGCTGCGGGGCATCAGTGTTGGCAATCGTAGTTATAAAGTAATCATTGATTTTGCCAATGTAGCAGGCATGGAAGTGGGCACAGCCGTTCGCTATCGTGGGGTAGTGGTGGGCAAAATTACCAAAACGCGACCGGGACCGAATGGGGTCGAGGTCGAGGTCGAAATTTCTCCTGCTGACCTGCTAATTCCCAAAGATGTCACGGTGGAGTCAAACCAATCAGGTTTGTTGGGCAGCACGTCGATCGACATTACCCCCCTCAAGCAGCTAACAGCAGCCGTTGATGCCAAACCGCTGGATGCCAAATGCAACACTGACGTCATCATCTGCAATAAGTCTCGCCTGGTCGGTCGAGTGGGTGTCAGTGTGGATGAATTAATTCGCTCGTCCATGACATTTGCCAATGCGTACAGTAATCCTGCGTTTGTTGCAGACGTGCAAGCCGTTACGAAGAACAGCGCTCAGGCAGCAGCCGAAATCGCTGCCCTTAGCCGCGAGTTTAAAGGGGTTGCAGTTGTCGTCAAGCAACAAGTTTCCACGCTTTCAGCCTCTAGCCGCAATGTCGATCGCACCGTCACAAAATTGGGGCTGACTGCCGATCAGGTCAATAGCCTTTTAGCCACCAATCGCTCCAACCTGGTGGGCACGTTGGGCAACATCAACGTGATCACAGCGCAACTGCGCACCACGGTAGCAAACCTGAACCCAGTTGTGAGCCAGGTACAGCAGGGACAACTCATTCAAAATCTGGAAACGCTCTCTGCCAACGCCGCTCAAGCCTCTGCCAATTTGCGCGATGTGTCAAACGCCCTTAACAGTCCCTCAAACCTGACGGTGCTACAGCAAACGCTTGATTCTGCCAGAGTCACCTTTCAAAACGTGCAAAAGATCACGTCTGACCTGGATGAATTAACAGGCGATCCAGATTTCCGCACAAACGTACGCAAGCTCGTCAACGGTTTAAGCGGCTTGGTCTCGTCGTCGCAGCAGCTTCAGCAGCAGGCGCAACTGGCACAAATTCTGACCCCGATCGCCGAAACCGCTGCTGCTAAATCAACCCAACCGTCCAGTGGTAGCCTTCCTGCGGCAAACCCACTCAGTCAGATCGTTCCTAAGAAGACGGCGGAGGGCATGGAGAGTAAGGGAGTGGGGGTAGGGAGTAGGGAGTAGGGGCTAGGGAGTAGGGAGTAGGGAGTGGGACGGAAGGAGTGGGAAAACTCCAAACTTCATCCCTGATCTATCCCTTCTAGCTCCAATCATCTCGCTTACTGCCACGCCCTTTGTAGACTTGGGCTTCGGCATGAATCTGTCGCGTTTTGGCGTTCAGGGTTTCATCAGTCAGGTTCCACTGTTTCAACACCTTGTCTAGATCTGCCTGAATATCGCGCGCGCCAGGAAAGCCCCGATAGCGCAGCCGCAAGCGGGCAAGTTCTGCCAGATTGTAATCGGTTGAGGCTTCGGCAAGCAGCGTGTTGACGATCTGACGATCGCGGCTCCAAAGGGGATGTTGTTGGTCTTGCTTTTCAGCCATGATTTAGTGGTTAGTGGTTAGTGGTTAATGGTTAGTGGTTGGAGTCTAGAGATAGCAAGCTGTAGGGGATGATTCAACGATGGTACATCGCTCGACTGAGGATTGCTGCACTAAGGAACGCGGATTTAATAAGGTGTAATTCTTTCTGTAGGGACGCTCCATGGAACGTCCCTACAGAAGGGAAATGGTTCAGATTAATTAATCCACGATTCTAAGTTAGATGAGTCCCAGGTCAACCCGTCAACGGATGCGGTTGCGATCGCTGGCTAATTCTGGCTACCCAAGCGAAGTTGAAATCCCCGGTTTCTCGTGGTGCTTGTTGCAGTACACCGACTTACCCTGCCCGAAACTGGTGATCTGAGAGTAGTTGCACATCGCGTTGAACGCCTAAGCCAGCTTATTTTTGTTTGAAAATCGAATTGTTGCAGTAGACTGGCTGGTAATCTTGATGCAGAGAGCTACCATTGCGATCGCAAGCTGCGTCTGAAGGCAGTTTCTGAGGACAGGTGAGCTTTCCTAGGCTTGGGTTTGGGTACGTTGAGTTGTACAGCATGGCTACCTGCAACCAGATGCGGCTGTACGTGTGTTAGAGGAGTGATGAGAAGCTGATGTCTACCGCGTTTCGTTCTGCGTCCCGTTCTCGGCGACCCCCTTCGACTCATCGATCGCCGCTTTATCCAGTGCCAGCCGGACAAAAAGCGGTGCGTAGCGTTCCGAAAGACTCTAAGCCCACACTGAGACCAGTACCGCTTCCGACTGCTGGTGCAAAGGCGGTAAGGCGATTACCCGCGCCGCGATCGCTGCCCTTGTGGTTAAGGTTGCTTATTCAAGCACAGCGCGGTTCGCTGGTCATTGCCTTCGTTTTAGTGACCGCGACACTCATTGTTTACGGCAGTACCGTTTACACACAGCAGCTTTGGAGCAAAGAATACCGCAAGCTAAAAACGCTCCAGCGTAACGAGCGGGAGATGATTGCCACGAGCGCAAGCCTGGAAAATCAACTGGCGCTCCAGGCAGAACGACCGGGTTCAGGGCTAGTGCCGCAAACTCCAGACAGCACGATTTTTCTTCAGCCCGCTCCGCAGCGCCAAACCTCATTGGTAAGCCCCAACGTGCCCAACGTTGAAGCATCTCCTAACACACCGTTGGGCTATTAAGAGCTGTCGTTATGGCTAGTCCTCCTCGTTCTCTGTCAACGCAGCGTGCTCGTCGCTTATCCGTCAGTCACCGCCCCCGACGCGTCGATCGAACCGCTTTAGTCGAGCGCCCCACCTTTCGGCTGGTGTTGGTCTGGGCAGCCCTGGTGGTTGGCTGCGGGCTGCTCTTGCTCAATCTTGTTCGTCTACAGATTGTGCAGGCAAAACAGTTGCAAGCACGGGCGCAAGAGCAACAGATGCTCTATATGCGTCCGTTTACTCCGCGCCGTCAGATCATCGATCGCACGGGTACAGTTTTAGCGTTGGATCGCCCGGTTTATACCTTATTTGCGCATCCCAAGCTGTTTAAAGAGCCGAAACCAGCGATCGCCGCAAAGCTAGCTCCTTTGCTACGGCGATCGACGGCTGACTTGAGCAAAAAGCTTGACGAAGCTGAAACGGGTATTCGCCTTGAATATGCGCTCTCCGAAAGCACGGCTGACCAAATTACCAACCTGCGCACTGACGGTTTGGAACTCCTCCAAAGTCAACAGCGGCTCTATCCACAGCAGGAAATGGCAGCGGCTGTGCTGGGTTACGTCAACGACGACCACAAAGGTCAGGCGGGCTTAGAGCTAAGCCAGCAGAAATTGCTGGAGCGGGTGTCGAAGCCAGTGCAACTGCGGCGGATGGGCGATGGTTCGCTGATGCCCGACCAGGTGCCAGGAGGGTTCCTGAACCTGGATGATTGGCAACTGCAACTTACGCTTGATAGCCGCTTGCAGAGGGTTGCGATCGCCGCCTTACAGCAGCAGGTGAAAAAATTCAGCGCCAAACGGGGAGCGGTCATCGTGATGGATGTCCACGATGGTGCTCTACTAACACTGGTAGCCACGCCGTCTTACGACCCCAACCAGTATTTCAAATATTCGCTCGATCGCTTTAAAAACTGGGCGTTGTCTGACTTATACGAACCAGGCTCGACGTTTAAGCCGCTGAATGTGGCGATCGCTCTGGAAACGGGTTCGGTTAAACCAGAGAGTGCTTTTTATGACGAAGGGCAGATTCAGGTTGGCGGTTGGCCCATCCAAAACTTTGACTATTCCACCTCAGGCGGCAGAGGACGCATCACCCTCACTGAAATTCTGGAGTACTCCAGCAACGTGGGTATGGTGCATGTGGTGCAGCAGATCAAACCCAGCGTTTATTACACTTGGCTCAAGCGCCTTGGCATCGGCGATCCGGTTGGCATTGACCTCCCATCCGAAGCAACGGGTCAGTTCAAAACTCAGAAGACCTTCCTCGAATCGGCGATCGAGCGTGCAACGACTGCTTTTGGTCAAGGGTTTTCGCTTACTCCCATTCACCTGGCGCAGCTTCATGCCGTGTTGGCAAACGGTGGCAAGCTCGTCACACCTCACGTCGTTCGCGGACTGTTCGACAGCAAGGAACAACCCTACTGGCAACCCAGCCTTCCTACACCCCGTCCGGTCTTCTCGAAAGCAACCACTCAAACGGTGCTATCAATGATGGAAACTGTAGTCAGCAAAGGAACAGGCAAGAGCGCCCAGATTCCGGGCTACCGCATTGCCGGTAAAACTGGCACTGCCCAAAAAGCAAACCCTAACGGTGGCTACTTTGATCACGCCAAGATCACTAGCTTTGTGGGCATCTTCCCAGTCGAGGCTCCCCGCTATGTGGTCGTTGCTGTGGTGGATGAACCTCAAGGTGGCGATGCGTTCGGCTCAACGGTTGCTGCCCCTGTCGTCAAGGCTGTTATGGAGGCACTCATCAGTCTGGAGAAAATGCCGCCCAGCCCGGTAGAGCCGAGTGCAAAAGCTGTGGAAGCGACGGGGCGATAGAGAGGAGTGAGGAGTGAAGGGACGTTTTTAGTTTTGGGTAGAATCAAACATCGATCGCTCAATGAGCGTATACAACGGAATTGTTAGGCTGCTCAAGTGCCTCTAAGAGTTTTTGTATCCGCCCAACCATAAGCTACCTCAAGCAACAGTTTTCCGCCGATTTCAAGCTCTTTCTCATGAACCGGATGACCTCCAAGTGCAGCATAAAATTGACATGCGAGATTGTCAGCCAAGACCCACACCAGCATAGAATTGAGGTCAGACAGATGAAGCCTTTCGGCAACCGTTCTTGCTAGCACGCGCCCGATGCCCTTACTTTGATAGTTTTGCAGGATGTCGATCGCCATCAGCTCGCCTTTATACACTGGATCACCAGTACGCTCTACTCCTCCATTCGCAAAACCGATAATCTCACCAGGTTCTTCCTCAGCAACGTAAGTAAAGTGGCTATCTGCCGGAGTGCGGTTCAAAATCTGATACCAGCCGTTCGCTCTCTGCTCATAAGATAAATTCGCCAAATGTTCATCTGGCACGATGCCTCGATAGGTTGTTCGCCAAGTATCTACATGAACCCTGGAAAGGGCAGGTATATCGTCGTGGGTTGCTTCCCTTACAATCGTCGGTAGCTTTGCCCCAGAGCCTTCATTCTTCATCGCTTCCACCTTTCATCACGCGCAGAAATTCTAACGGTAGACCGTCCGTATCAGCAATAAAGGCAACTTCGTAGACGCGATCGCCAATCATTTGTTGTTCTGGTTCTAGCAGCACGTTGAGCGGCTGAAACTGCTCTGGCTGTCCTTGAGTTGCTTTGCTGAAACGGTCTTGCAGTACTGCTAACCAGTTAGACAAGTCATCGGTCACAGCCGTGAGATCAAACGAAAGGTGATAGTATCCAACGTAATGCTCATCCCCAAAAGCATCGGGTGCAGGCTTGGGTTCTGGAATTTGCATGAGTTCGATGCGACCGCCCAAGCCTTCCATCCAGCAAGCCAGCGTATAGCCTGTCGTAAACCGCTCCTGAACCTGAAAGCCAAGCTGTTCGTAGAAGGCGATCGCTCGAAAAATATTTGCCGTCCGAATCGAAGCATGATGCATGGCGGTGAAGCTGAGGATTGCTTTAGACTGATGATTTTAGACTGTAGAACGTGAACGTCATCGGCTACTAACGCACATCGCTATGAGTCCAGCGTCTCCAGTCTAAAAGCTCCAGCGCTCAATCAACCTTACTCGTTTAACAGGATCGGTTCATGCATCGAGTCATGAAGCTGCTATTCATTCGCCATGCTCAGTCAACGGGCAATCGAGAAAAGCGGATGCAAGGGCATGGTGAGTATGCGCTCTCCAACGAGGGCAGACAGCAAGCAGGAAAACTCGCCCGGAGCCTGCTTGCAGAAGCCTGGCATCCCTCCCATGTGTACAGTAGCCCGTTGAAACGGACGGCGCAAACCACTCAAATTTTGCTTGATCACTTCCAGACCGCACCGCTTCCTGCTGCGGTAAGCGACCTCATTGACAGTGCAGAGACGGCGATCGAGTCATCAGACGAGTCTAAAAGCATCACAGTGGAATATGCCGATGAACTCAAAGAATTTCAAAACGGCATTTTTCAAGGGCTGACTTGGGCAGAAGCGGTCAGCCGCCATCCCGATCTGTGTCGTCAGTTAGAAGCCTCGCCAGATTGGATTCAAATCCCTGGTGCCGAAACGCCTCAAGATGCCCGAAGCCGAGCGCGTCAGTTCATTCAGACGCTCTTTAGACGGCACCAAAACGGGGATCAAATTTGGATTGTGACCCATAGCTGGATTTTGCAACATCTAATTGCTGAATTAATGGGATGCGATCGCTCCTGGCGGCTACGAGCAAATAACACTGCATTGTTTGAGTTTTGGGTTGATCAATCCCGGTGGCATTGTGCTGATCAAAATCGCTTTAATACTGATCTCTGGCAAGTGCGGCGCTTCAACGATTGTCGTCATCTAAAAGCGTAAACATCGCGCTAACGTTCGCTCAACCTTAGCTCAGCATAACCTTTAGCAAAGCTAGATGGATTCCTTGCTCCAGGCTGATCCCCACCTGCGATCGAGTCACTTTATCGATCGCGCGAGGCATCGCCTCGTTAAGTTTCTTATCGCAAAAGACTTTACCCTCATACCTTCAAGGCTTACCTTTGTAAGGCTTAAGTTCTCGTTTCTCTAAATTGGAGTATCTTGAATCAAGGGTTGCCGTAGCATCCTTTTCTAAGGGTTGTAGTCAATTTACCGTCTTCCATCATGACAAGCACAGTGAACGATATCGCCAAACAAGCTAACCAGGGTAGTGTCGCAGCCATCATTCAGGTGCTCAACGAAAAGCTTGCTGACTCTGGTATTCGGACACGTGCCATTTTTGCGGATGGCGTACTGCAAATCCTGTGTGAAGCCGCTATGGCAGAGCAATTGGAGCCGTCAGAATTGATCGGGCAGATTCGGCACACGTTGGAGGCGATCGCCCCGCGCAACATCCGTCGCGTCAACATTAACAGTCGGCTTGTGCGTGAACAGCAGTTGCTTTGGCTTGACGAAATTAGCCGCGATCCTGAAAATCAGCTTCTTTGGTCACAAGAAATCACGCTGAGCAAACCAAACATTTTGCGACATATCCTGAGCGAGTGGCAACAGAACGCAGCGCTACAGAAGACAAGCCTACCCACACGCTCTGCGGGACGACAGCGCGAGCGGCATCAGTTTTGGCGTGGGCTTGTGGGTGGCGCGAGCGCCAGTCTTTTGCTGCTTTTAGGCGGTTCGGCGCTGTATAGCTGGTTGGCTTCCAAACCACAGGCAATGGCACCATCAACCAGCCCCCTACCAACTAGCCCGGAACCACCGCCAATCCAAAGTCCCTCAACTCAAGCTGGCTCTGCAACCAAGCAAGATGACTTTGCGATCGCTGTTAGACTTGCCCAGCAAGCATCACAAGAGGGTTTGACGGCACAATCGCAAGCGCAATGGCTCGACCTGGCAGCCCGGTGGCAGCGTGCTTCTGATCTAATGGCAAGCGTGTCCTCCGGAGACGAGCGCTACAAAACCGCTCAAGATCGGGTGCTTACTTATCGTAGAAACAAAGCACTAGCGTTGGAGAGGGCAAGCCAGCAGCAAGCTGCTGATCTACAGCCGACCTCAGAGCCATCGTCTGTAGAGACAGTCCCAAACAAGCTGCCGGACACTACGTCATCCTCTAATCTATGAGCGATCGCCCCAACAATGCCTCGGCAGCTACTCAATGCTGACTCCGCGCACCGTTTGCGATCGTGGACGACTGGCGACCGAAGCCTGCTGAATCTGACGATCGCGGGCATGATGTGCTTGAAAATGTTGCTGCCACATCGCCGGTGCATTCAGCGTTTCGCCACCATGCTTCGTCAGACGCTGACGCACTTTGCAGAGTACAGGTGTATTCACACAGGCTCCCGCCACAATAAGCTGTCCTTTAGTCAAGGCAGGCAGTTCTTTGAGCAAATCGCGTCCCGCAGCCTCCACGCCATACTTCAGGCTCTCCTGATCGACCGGATTGACGATCCGCATGATGAACTGGCTCATGCATTGCGACAGGACATCGGAATCAATTTTGCCAGGACGCTGCGTAATCAACCCCATGCCCAAACCAAATTTACGCCCCTCGCTCAAAATTGTTCGCAGCACCGCCTTACACCGCGACGGTTCATTTGCAGGCGCAAAGCGATGTGCCTCTTCCACAATGATAAAAACGGGATAGGGCAAGTAATTTTCATCCTCTGGCTTAATCAGTTCTCGCTGCGTGTTCATCCGCGCTTGATTAGACTGCCGCAACACTGCCGCACAGATAACCTGCTGTTCTTCCTGGCTAATCTCATTCATCTGCAAGACCGTGACTTGCCCCGGCTCAAACAAATCTCTCGGCGCAACGGTGTGTTCAAACGTGTGAAAATACTGCGATCGCTCCAGTCGCTCTAGCTTCCACTCTAAAGCCGGGGCAGACGAGCCTGATTTCTCATTGCCCTCTTCATCTACCTGCATATCCGCTTCGCGCACCGCTGCAATCAAATCCTGGATACCCCAGCGATGTTCGCCTTGTTTGTGCCGTTGCAGCAACCGATAGGCTTTGTTGAGAATGGACTGCTGACGATCGCTCATATCTGGCAGCAGCGTCAGAATATCGTAGTAGTCCAGCGATGATACCCGAATCCGAATATCCTCTGGCGTGAGAATTTTTACCTTCGGCGCGTAGCCATCGCTACCTTGAAAGGCAGGATGTCCTCGCATCTCCGCCAGCGTGTGATATTCTCCGTGAGGATCAAAAATCAACACAGCGGCTCGGTTATGAGGCAGCAGCAATTCCTCAATCAACACACCTGCTGTATAAGACTTACCCGATCCGGTGCCTGCTAGAATCGCCATGTGAGTGCTCACCAGCTCCTTCACATCCAGCGCCACGGGTACATCTGACTCCCGCAGCAGCAGCGACCCGATGTGGGCTGCACCAATTTCACCAGGCTGTTTCTTGTTCAGCACCCGCCGCAGCATGGCATCGTCTGCCAAATAAACCTTTGCGCCAGGATTTGGGGTACGACGCGGGTTCATGAAGCCCAAATTGGGATCGAAGTAACCGACCACATCCACGGTAATTTCGTAGATTTCCGGGTTGTTGTAGGTAAAGCCGACTAATGCCGCGATCGCCTCCGGGCTAATTTCCGTATCCGCAAAAATACGGTCGGGTAAATGGTCAATCAAACAACGCGCCGAAATCTTGCCCAAAATCTGTAGCGCCGTCGCATACTCCCGTTCTGACGCAACCTCATAGAAAACAAACTCGCCAATCTTGACCGAGCGATTGTCCGCCGTGATAAAGACATACTGATTACCAGTTTCACCGGGTCCCTTGACCGTCCCAATAACGCGCGGTGACGATAACGCAACCTCTGAACCTGTCGTTTTGACCAAAAGCGAATTAGCGTTCATTCACTGTCCCTTAGCCAGAGCCAATGCCGTGTGTATCCTCCCGGTTATAGCATTCCCGCTGCTGTGCGATCGTCTGCGAAACCGTAACCTTCACATCAAGCCAGAACACTAGCAAGAAGGTAGGCAGCAGGAATTTGAACTGGCTAGCTGTCAGGCAATGAGAGACAGATGAAGGGAAAGCAGGAATCTACGGATACTACAATCTAGTCGCTCGTTTACGCTAGAACCAGTTCACACTGCGAGGCTGGCGATCGCCATCAGATGAACCAGTGAGGTTAAAAGCAACAGCAACGCTTTTCGCTATCTGTAACCACTGCTAGAGACTGACCCAATGTGGGCACCCTTAAGATCATAAGAGTGGTTCAACAGCATGAATCTAGCAAACGACAACGAATCGATGGTTGATTATGCCTATGGCACAGGCTGTATGCCAGATAGCTGCGCTGATCGTTGTTGCTCAACGCCATCACTCATCGCCATCACGCCGCGATCGCCCCATCTCAACGTTGTTTTGCCAGAAGAAAGCTCTCGTTCATGCCAACAACAGCACCCTACAAGCTCTACAAAGCTGTTGCAGCACATGCTACAGATTGCCTCAAGCCAGTCCGACTATCGCAAGCTACTCGCTGACCTTGCCGCCTGCATCGGTAAAGCATTCAACGTCGATGGCTGCGCGATCGTGCTTCCCGATGCGGCAAGCACTACGGCTGAGGTTGTTTGCTGGTTGGCGGAGGCGCTACCAGTATCCATACAGCAGTGGAAATCTCCTGGTCTCTTTGAAAGTTGGCAGTCTGATGTGGCACCGATCCTGATCGAGAATGTTGCGACTGTACCATCCCATCACACGACAGCGGCAGGTGCGAGTAACTTGCTTGAAATCTGGCAGTTGATCCGCTCATTGCAGACATCATCGCTGCCGATGGTAGCCGTGCTGGGTGCCACTACGCAATCTCAAGGCGGTGTGAATGGAGCCATCAGTTTTATGCGATCGCGCCCTCATACTTGGACTCAATCAGAAATCACAGGACTTCAAGCCGTGGCTCATCAGGTTGTCAGCACCGTCGAACAGGTTCGGCTTCAGCAACAGCTCTGCCAACAAATGCAGTATCAGCGAGTTGTCAACCAGCTTACACTGGCAATTCACAACACATCCGATCTCAGCGCTATCTTAAAACTTGCCACAGACGGTACTGCTAAAGCGCTGCAAGTAAAACGTGGTATGCTCTTGCGCCTCAAGCATTGGGATACTCTGTTTCGCAATCGTGCTTCCATACAGCTACCCAAAATCAGGGTAAGTGTGACTTGCGAATGGTTCAGCAATGCTGTCGCCGCCGAGCCTGCTCAAGAGCGTGCGGTATCGACTCAAACTGAGATGTCTGGTACAAACCCGGCGTTTTGGCTATCAGAGTGTGGACTCTGCCAGCAGGCATTCTTGCATCCTGACACCCCCATTTTGCTCGCTGACGGGTCGCAAGCCCGATCACCTGTTGATGCTTTAACCCGCTTAGACAGTGGGGTTGCCGCTACGTTCAAGCTAGAATCTTTGCCGACTCTCCTGTTAACTCCGTTAGAGAGCCAGGGCACTGTTTTGGGCTTTCTGGTCTTTCAGCAAGACAAACCGCGCATTTGGCAGCCAGAAGAGCTAGAACTGGTGCAGTTGGTCAGTGCGCAAGTCAGTACTGCCATTATTCAAACTGAGACTCTGAGGCAGGTGCAATCGCTCGTCGAGCAACGCACAGTTGAGCTACGCGAAAGCCTCTCTGTACAAGCAAAGCTCTATGATCGCACTCGTACGCAGCTCGACCAGCTACGGCATCTAAATCAAGCTAAAGATGAATTCCTCAGCACCGTCAGTCACGAGTTACGGACACCGCTCACCAGTATGACGTTGGCAATCCGCATGTTACGACAAGTAGGCTTCTCCAGCGATCGCACCACTCGCTATTTGGACATTTTGGAACAGCAGTGCGCCCAGGAAACCAGCCTGATTAACGACCTGCTGGGACTTCAGGAGCTGGAATCAAATCAGGTGGCGATGAATCTGCAAGAAATTGACCTGAAAGTGTTGATGCAGGATTTGATCAGGCTCTTTCAGCAAAAGTGGTCAGCAAAAGGGTTGACCTTGAAAACCAAACTCCCAAAACGATCGCTACGCCTGTTGAGCGATCGTGACAGCCTCCACCGCATTTTATTTGAACTCCTCACCAATGCTGGTAAATATTCCGATCCCAATAGTTGCATTCAGCTCCATGTCACTGCCAAAAAAGAGCGATTAGGCAATCAGATTATCGTGACGCTTTACAACGTCGGTCAAGGCATCGCGCCTGAGGAACTGCCCCTCATTTTTGAAAAATTTAAGCGCTGTCAGGGTGCGACCCAAAACGCGATTCAAGGCACAGGCTTAGGCTTAGCACTGGTGAAATCTTTGGTGCAGCATCTGAACGGTGACATTACCGCTTCTAGCCGCGTGACCGAAGATGCTCACACGTATGAAACCTGTTTTACCCTCACCTTACCGCAGCCCGGTGCCTTACCCTAGTTGCCTCAAGGCTGACGGTGCAGATCCAGGCAGTAAACTTTAGAAAGCAACCGCTCAGATTTCAACGTTAAAGCGTGAGCCTCTGAGCCTCTGAGTTCCCACCTCTAAGCGCTCTCGAAGCAGTTAAGTCAGCAAAGCTCGCCCTTGCATCCGCACAGAACGGTGAGGCTAAATGGAATATAGTCAATAGTATGCTCAAGTCCGCCACGCCCAAGTCACTCCGCTGGCAACGTGCTAAGCAATCGCTGCTGGCACGGCAGACAGACATCTTTCTGTCGGCAGCGCGTTTGATGGGCTATTTGTGGTGGGATAACACGATTGCCCGTCGGTTTCCGCAACACCGCAATCGACGTGCCCAATGGTTAGTTGGCACACTGCTTGATTTAGGTCCTACCTTTATCAAGATCGGGCAAGCACTCTCAACAAGGGGCGACCTGTTACCGCCAGAATATATTCAAGCGCTGGGACAGCTTCAGGATCGAGTGCCTTCCTTTGATGCCGATGATGCGATCGCCATCATTGAAGCTGAGTTAGGCAGCCCACTTTACACGCTGTACCGAGACTTCGATCCAGTGCCGATCGCCGCAGCAAGCCTCGGGCAGGTACACAAAGCGCGGCTGCACACAGGTGAAGATATCGTTATTAAAGTGCAGCGCCCCGGACTCGACACCCTTTTTGACTTAGATTTCCGAGTGTTGCGTCGGTTGCTCCGCTTTTGTCAGCGCTACCTCCCCTGGACGCGGGAATATGACCTGGAAGCCATCTATGAAGAGTTTGCCCAGGTACTCTACCAGGAAATTGACTACGTGCAAGAAGCCATCAATGCCGATCGCTTCCGCCATAATTTTCGCGACCACGCCCGTATTCTCGCGCCGAAGGTGTATCCCAAATACACCACCAAGAAAGTGCTGACGATGGATTACGTACCGGGCATCAAGATTAACGACCGCCAAAGCCTGGAGGCGATCGGCATCAACGTCAAAGAAATTAACCAGCTAGGCATTTGCTCGTATCTCAAGCAGTTGTTGCAAGATGGCTTCTTCCAGGCAGATCCTCATCCTGGCAACATGGCAGTCAGCCCTGATGGATGCCTGATTTTTTACGATTTCGGCATGATGGCAGAAGTCAAGTCCATCGACAAAGACCAGATGGTGAGGACTTTTTTCGCTGTTTTGCGCAAGGATACCGATCAGGTAATCCAGACCTTGATGAGCATGGGCTTGATTGAGCCTGTCTCAGACATGGCTCCTATGCGTCGCGTCCTGGGTTTTGTGCTGGAACGCTTTACCGAGAAACCGATCGCGCTCCAGGAGTTCAGCCATGTGCGGCAAGAAGTTTCGGCTCTGTTTGCCCAACAACCGTTCCGCCTGCCTGCCAAGATGACCTTTATTCTCAAGGCGCTGACGACGCTGGATGGCGTTGCCCGCGACCTTGACCCCCAATACAGCCTCTTGGAAGCCGCAAAGCCCTTTGTGAAAAGCATTACCCTTGCCAAAGGGCAAGGCAGCAGCATTGGTGTACTTACCAAGCAGGCACGTGAGTACATCACGTATAAACTGCGTCAGCCAAGTGCAACTGAGCGCTTAATTCAACGGCTAGAAGAGCGGCTAGAGCAGGGAGAGCTGGAAATTCGCGCCCGATCGCTGGAAACCGATCGGGCAATCAGCACCATCAACCTTGCCCTCAAAAGCTTAATTTATGCCTGCTTGACTGGGTTTTCGCTGCTGTCTGGCGCAGTGTTGCTAGTGGGCGCGTATAAAATCTGGGCGTTCGCAGCTTTCGGTCTAGCCGGTTTGGGCGCGCTGATCCTCATACGTTCCCTCATCAACTTAGCCATTAAAGAACGCATCAGTCGGCTACTTAGATAAACGGGTGAAGCACTTTATATAAGATGCGATCGACTAAGTTCAAAAAAGTGTGCAGAAAGCCGTGATCAGACTGCGAATCATGCCACTTAATAATACCCAAGCCAGCTCAGCAAACAACCTGATGTCAGGCTTCCAATTTAGCTCTTGTAAAGACCTTTAATCAAAAAGCCCACTGTGACTTGATGTCATAGCAGGCTCTCAGTTCCGGTATACCCCCAGGGGAATTCGAATCCCCGTCGCCTCCGTGAAAGGGAGGTGTCCTAGGCCTCTAGACGATGGGGGCAGGTTTACCAGACCTTTATAAGGGTAACGAATGCTGTTGCATCTGTCAACCTGAGATCATTCCTCAAGCGTTTTTGCACAACTTTATTTTGCTTCAACTGTCGCTCTCAACCTCTGCCAAGGCGATCGATCAAGCAAGATCTCTGGAGTTTCGCAACCGAATGAGTCGCCGCCGCATTTGAGGAGATGCCTGTGTCTCAGGAAGCTCCTGCGCTTCAACCTCGATCTGGAGAGGTTCTAGATACTCGTCTGTTCCACAGGTAAAAGCATCAATCAGAAGCTCTAGCAGGCGATCGCGATCGTTCAACGCCCCTTTCTCCTCAATCAATCGAAATTTAAGATGGATTTCGCATTCGTAGACACCCACCTCAGGAACTGTGGGCTGCTGGCACTCTAAGTCGTGGTTCATTTTTTGAGGTGGCTCTCTAGCACAGCGAAGAAAACTCAGGTTATACTCAACTAACTTTTGTCAGATGTTTGAGTTGTTTGACAAGTAGGTGTAAGTAAAAACCTGGTACTACATTGCTAAGTTAGCATTCCCATAAATTGACTCAAATCCGCTAAATAGCTGAACTTAAAATAGCTTGGTTCTAAAAGTTAGCACTATCTTTAAATTAGCTTCGTCAATTCTTCATAACAGCGACTTGTTAACGTTTTCTAGATGCACTCCCCTGGGCAAACAGGTCATGTTTTAGGCTCTCAGGCAGAGAGTTTTGTGAAATTTCTGTGAAGCATACGGAGGTCAATCAAAGCTCGTTGAAGGCAGCTTTTATTATACGGTGAGATCTTTTATGGAGATAAAAAGGCTCTGAGAGCGATAAAGATTACATTGACTGCGTACGTACTGGACTCTCTCAAGGCTTCAAGGCTGGCTGACATAAAAAATGATTTTGGGAAAACGAGTGCCCTATGTCTGCAAAGGTAAGTTGAACAGCTAATTTTTGTAGTAGCGAAACTGCACTTTTTTGCAAGTTCTAATGTTTAAGCTGTAATTTAATCTTTTTAGGAAAACCCTAGAGAATATACTGAGAGAAATGTAGAAAAACACGTTCACAAATTGACTCGTTTGAGTGTCACGTTTGACTATGATCTACTACCGCTAGCATGTTATCTTTTTACACTTGTTGTACTGAGATGCGCTCGTTTCTACGAGGGTTAACAAGTAATTTTATGACTAAGTACCAGCCTTTCTAGAAATGATGGCACCCGGATCGTGCTGTGATCAGGCAAGGCTGGGCAGGTGCCGTCTGTATTCGTGCCTGAGTTGGGACTCGAACGAAGCAAGGAAAAACGGTGTAAATTGAAGAAAAAATGAGGCACCGAGGTCATTGTGGAACGTAATCAACCACCTCAAACGGCGGCAACGGATGGTGCTTTGCAGTCTGTCTCTACTGAGTCTTCTGTTTTGACGTTCAAGCTTTCGCCGCTCATTCGGCTGACGTTGCTCTTGCTGTATCTGTCGCTAACGATACCGCTACCTTTCTTAGCGGACATGACAGCAGCAGCAGTCCCATCCTCATGGCTGTGGGTGGGCATTGGGCTGGGTGGCATCTTGCTGTATGCAGCGTTGAGTGAGCGGGTCGTGCTCGATCGTGATGGTATTCAGGTTCAGTATCCGAGTTGGGTGCCGCGTTTCTTTCGTCGAGGCTGGACGCTGGCATGGTCGGAGGTGAAGGCATTGAAGCCACGCTCTACAGGACAAGGGGGGCTTGTTTACTACTTCCTCAGCCAGTCGGGGCAGGCGTATCTTCTGCCGATGCGTGTGGCTGGCTTTAACCAGATGGTTAAGCGTGTGCAGGCAGAGACAAGCATTGATATGGCTGATGTGCGCCCACTTTCGCAGCCGTGGATGTATTTTATTTTGCTTGGATGCACAGTCCTGCTGCTGGCGGTGGATGCCTGGACAGTTTGGGCAGTGATGAGTCGGGTGGCGTAAAGCTAGCTGGGTATAAGTGAGCCAGTTAGCACCACCAAACCTGTACACTAAACAAGACGTTTGAACGCACAACACCGACTTTGCAAACGCCTAAAATTGCTCAAATTCGTACTGAGCAGGTTAGTCTTGCGCCCAAGATCTTTACCTCCAGCCACGCTCGTGTCGGTGAACCCTCAGTCCCAAGCCATGACTATTTATTGAGGGAGATTTCGTTTGAAGCCTTTCGGGGCGATCGCATGGCGCTGGTTGGTGCGTCAGGTGCTGGCAAGACATCCTTACTGCGGCTGTTGAATCGTCTGAGTGAGCCGACTAGCGGCGTGATTTATTTAGAAAATCGAGCACTAACACAAATACCACCCATCCAATTGCGGCAGCAGGTTGCTTTAGTACTGCAAGAGTCAAAGCTTTTGGGCATGACAGTACAGCAGGCGCTGGAATATCCTTTAGTCTTGCGGCGGTTAGAGCGGCAGACAATTCAGGAGCGCCTTCGGCAATGGAGCGATCGACTACATCTGCCGTCGGATTGGTTGCATCGTACAGAACTACAGCTTTCGGTTGGGCAACGGCAATGGGTAGCGATCGCGCGCGCGCTGGTGACGGAACCTAACGTCTTGCTGCTGGACGAACCAACCGCGTCTTTAGATTTGGGTCGCAGTGCTTTACTGTTAAATGTGCTGACCGAACTTGCTCAGGTGAAGGGCACAACTATTTTAATGGCGAACCATCAGTTGGAGTTGGCAGAGCAGTTTTGCGATCGCGTCCTGCACCTTGAGCATGGCACGTTGCAGCAAGATCTTTCGGCACAGCAGATGGATTGGCAAGCGCTAAGGCAAACAATTGTGCAGGCGGAAGCCCATCCGTCAGAAGAATGGGATTGAGCAGTGACCGCTGAGGCGATGGGTGATGAGAGGCGATCGGGATGAGCAGCAGTGGCACAAAAATGTTTTAAGAGAACGCTCAGAGTGTGATGGGCGAATATGTCAAGCCGATTCTGGTTGGTTCTGCCCTGGTCAATGAGGCAACTGTCATCAGCTTCATCCTCGATATCAGCGATCGCAAGCAGGCAGAAGCGGCTACGACCCGAAAATTTGGTGGATTGGGACTGGGGCTGGCGATCGTGCGTCAATTAGGTGATGCCAATTTAAAGCATGACGGCTACAGATCCAATCGATGGGTAGGGACAAGGCAATGACTTGACCCTACATGCTTTCCCAACAATTCTACTTTTTACCCTTACTTTTGTTCTTGGAAGCCTTGCGCGACGTGTCAGCATTACGCGGGCTATCAGCTTTGTTACTGCTACCTGGAATAGCACGATCGCCCCGCAGTTCGCGATCACGACGGCGGCGATCGCGCCACTCTGCAAGGGTGAGGTAGCCAACACCGCCGCTGATGATGACCATCAGCCCAAAAGCTACGAGAACGAGAACATTAAAAACAGGAGTTTCCACAATGCGTTAACTAACCTAAAACCCGTTGCGTCCCCAGATTACCAGCGAAATAGAGAACGTAAAGATCACCAACAGCGAAACCCAACCCACTGTCACAATATCCATGAGCGTAAAAATCAGTGTTGCAAAATGTTTTCAACCCTGATCATAGTGCAAAGTTGCGCCGGGATAAAGGCAGTGAGAGATTTGGAGGATGAGGAGCCAAGCTTCTCATCTACAATCGGGAAGCTGCAATTGCAAAGCATAGCTATGTCGATGAAACAAGATGACCTGACCGAGACAGCAATTGCCACCATCGATTTTGCTGAACGGCTCGAATCGGTCAAAGCAGGGCTGCTGGGCGCAGTGACGGGTAGTTTGGTGTTTGGTGCTGCGATGCTGACAAATCGCTGGTTGTTGGCACCATGCTTTAAGCCTTTAGCGTTGTTGCAAATGGACGTGGACACGGTAGCCGTGCTGATCAGTGGGGCGATCGCGGCTCTCTCTGGGTTTCTCTTTGGGGTTGCCTACCGCTACATCATTCGGCAAGACCAAAATCCTCACCTCAAAGCTGGGGCAGTGCTGGCGTTTGGCTTGGTGCGAGGATTGGCGATCGCAGACGGCAAATTCCGTGAGCCGAGCGCCCTGCTGCCATTGCTCGTTTTGGGAACGGAAAGTATGCTCTTGTTTGCTGGTGCCCGTGTTCTACTAGATTGGGCACTGTTAAGCGGCTGGATCAAACCGTTTGGTGTCTTGACAGTAGAAACCAGTGATGCCCCCGCTAATCTTTCTCTCTCTAGCCCCTACAGCGTAAAGTCTTCAAATTCTGGCTGACCGAAAAGCAGAGTACGATCGACGGCTGACAAAATCTTGTTGTGCGATCGCACCGAACCCAAGCAACGGCAGACCAGATCAGCAACATCTGCCCGATGAATCGAGCCAGCAATATTAGGGTTTTCGGTTAAAACAGCGGTACCTCTGGGTGGCTCTGATTTCAGCCCACCAGGACGAACGATCGTATAGGTTAACCCGCTGGCAACAAGATGGTTTTCTGCCTGCTCTTTTTCTGCCAGGACTGCACCTAGTGTTTCAAGCGCCTGGGGTGGTAGGGCAGCAGCACTTTCACCCGTGCCGATCGATGACACCAGAATGAACCGCTTCACGCCAACTTTCACAGCCGCATCAATGAGATTCCGGTTGCCCTTAAAATCAGCCCGCTCGCCATCCGTCGGTTTGCCGCCCAGCGTACTGATGACCGCATCAAACGGTTGCTTGGCTACTAGAGGTGCGATCGCGTCTGCCTCCAGTGCATCACCGATGACCACAGTTGCGCCCAATGCCTCTAACTCTGAGCGGGCAGCATCCGATCGCAGCAGTGCCACAACGGTTAGCCCCTGGGCGGTCAAGTGTTTTGCAATCTCCCGCCCCACACCACGACTTGCCCCTGCCAAAAAAATTGCTGTCATCGCTGGTTTTCGTCCTCTAACCCACACGTTCGATCAAGCACACCTCTCAAAGTCTACTCCATTCCCCCGACCTCCGATTTCTTCAAGGAGTCGGAGGTCTAGAGGGTCGCGGTTGTTCGATCTCACACCTCAATAATTAAGGTGGATGTGTCTTCTACGCCGACGATCGTCACACTCTGACCGGGAAGCAACTGAATGATTTGCCCCATTGACACCAGCAGTTTGAAGCGCCAGGATGTGCCGCCATAGACAACCCTCAAGATGCCGGTATCGGATGCTTCTAATCTGCCAATTACCCGCTGCGGTAGATGTCGGATCATTTTTGTTTGAAAGAGATCTAAATTCACGACAGGTTTCTCCAGTAAAAATAGCCAACAAAAAAGCGGGTACGACTTGACAATCGACAGTGAGACACCTGTGCCTCGATCTGCTGGTAAAGCTGCTGCACGTCATGCAATTCTGCTTCGTTGAGCAGTTGACGCTGGCAGATATGCCCGCCCACTTCTACGATCGTCTGAAAGTTACCTTTAGCAACGATGGTCGCCTGCTTGCCAGTAGCAGCGAAGATCGCACCATTCGGCTGTGGGATGTGAGCACGGGTCGCTGCCTCAATACGCTGGAGGGACACACCCACTGGGTAGGCACCGTCGCGTTTCATCCCAATGGACAGATCCTTGCTAGCGGTGGTGCTGACGGCAACGTGAAGCTGTGGGATGTGCAGACGGGACAATGCCTGCAAACCCTGGCAGACCACGAAGAAATCGTGTGGTCGATCGCCTTCAGCCCGGATGGCAAAACTTTGGCAAGCGGCAGTAAGGATCTGAGCGTGAAGCTGTGGGATGTGGCAACGGGCAAATGCCTCCAAACGCTCAAAGAGCATACAAAGCAAATTTACGCGATCGCCTTCAGCCCCGATGGACAAACCCTTGCCAGCGCTAGCGGCGATGCGACGGTCAAACTATGGCATGTCAGTGATGGAGTCTGCCAGGACACCTTGCGACGTGGACACTCAGCCGCCATTCGCGCCGTTGCCTTTAGCCCAAACGGCACACTACTGGTCAGCGGCAGCGAAGATGGCTCTGTGCAGCTTTGGGATGTGAAAACGTGCAGTCGGTTGCGACAACTCAAGTTCGATCGCATCTACGCAAGTATGGATATTACAGGTGTTACTGGACTCACCGAAGCCCAAAAATCCTCGCTGAAAGCGTTGGGCGCGGTGGAGTTGGAGAAGTAGGGCGATCGCCCTCAAAATAGTACGATAAGTCGTACATGAGTGGGGTCGCGATGGAAATTCTGAGCGCCAGTGAAGCGAGAGCAAAGTTGTTTAGCCTGGTTGAGCAAGTCAATCAAGACCATCTGCCACGCGAAATTATCAGCAGAAAAGGCAATGCTGTTTTGCTATCGAAAGCCGATTGGGATAGTTTGCAGGAAACCCTTTATTTGCAATCAGTGCCCGGATTGGTGCAAGCAGTGCAAGCGGCTGAACAGGCAAATGATTGGGTGTCGGAGGAGGAGTTTTTGGAGCATTTGAACGGCACGGACGATTCAGTTAGTCGTCAAGTCCTTGCGAGATCGGACTATAAGGGTAACTGTGATAGCATAGATAGCGTGCTTCTGCGCTTTGATGATCCGGTCATTTAAAAACTCTGGGACAGAAGACATTTTTAACGGTACGTCTTCCCAAGCCGCCCGAAAAGTTTGTCCATCGTCCTTATGGAAGCAAGCACGTCGAAAGCTCGATTTACTGGATTCTGTGAGCGCTTTGGATGAGCTACGCGTTCCACCTGGAAATCGATTAGAAGGACTGAAGGGCGATCGTCAAGGACAGTTCAGCATTCGCATCAACGACCAATACCGGATCTGTTTCGTTTGGATGGATGCCGAACCTGATGACGTTGAAATTGTGGACTATCACGGCTAGCAAACAGAAAGACACTATGAGAGTACCAACCCATCGATCGCCAACCCATCCAGGGTCAATGCTACTGGAGGAATTTTTGCTGCCGATGGGGTTGACTCAACGCGAGTTAGCTGACGCGATCCATGTTCCGTATCAACGCGTGCATGAACTGGTGAAGGGTAAGCGGGGTATGACACCGAGTACAGCATTGAGGCTGGCTAAGTTTTTCGAGGTTTCTGCTGCTTTTTGGATGACGCTGCAATTGCGCTGGGATCTATATCATGCTCAACGGGATGAGGCGCAGGAGCTGGAGAAAATCCGTCCTCATGCGGTGTAAAAGTTAAGATAGACGGTACATATCGTCCTTTAAAGCTATTTCCTGGTGAGCTATGACTACTCTGCCGCTGACTGAGCCAGTTGCCTTAGAGTTACCTGCACTGCCTCGAACCGGGCTGGATGAGCTACATCATTTTTTGCAATATTTACAATTCAAGTACGGTGTCGATTTAGACTCAGCGATCGAGGTACTAGAGGACGAGATCGATGGTTTTGATGCCGATACAGCGTTACAGGAAACAGGAGAAATTTCTCTGGCTAGTTTGAAGCAAGAGCTAGGTTTGGAGTGAGTTATCAAGTTTTTATTAAGCCAGCAGCACAACGGCAACTTAAGAAACTTACGTTAAACATCCAGAAAGACTTAATTGCACTGATTGAGAGCTTGTCAGAAGAGCCTAGACCATCAGGCTGCAAGAAACTCAAGCAACGACAAAATCAATACCGCATGCGCTTAGGTGACTACCGCATCATTTACAGCATTGAGGACGTGACAGTGATTGTGAGGGTGATTAAGGTTGGTCATCGTCGGAATGTCTATGAAGAGTAGGAGTTCATCCTTTAAGCTGCCTGACGTTTTGTCACATGACACCAGTGATCTAAAGCGTCTGCTTTAATTCAAGTAGCAGAGAAAATAAAGCGGATCGATGCTAGGAGTTTGGAATGGCGAAGGCGGCACTTCTAATCGGAGTTGGTACATACGAATCTGGGTTTAACCCTTTGCCAGCAGCTACTAGGGATGTGCAAGCAATCAAGCAAGTTCTACAGAACCCTCAAATCGGCGGTTTTGACGAATTGGACATCAGAACGTTAGAAAACCCTGATCCTCAAAGAATGCGGGAGGAAATTGAATCACTGTTTGCCGATCGCCAGAAAGACGATCTTCTTCTACTCTATTTTTCTGGTCATGGCGTTAAAGATGACAGCGGCTCATTCTATTTAACCAACTTCAGAACTCGCAAGAATAGGCTCAATTCGACTGCGATTTCATCAGATGAGATCCATCGGCTAATGGAAGCCAGTCGCTCTAAATACCAAGTCGTTATTCTAGATTGCTGCTTCAGCGGTGCGTTCGCGACAGGGATGACGGCAAAGGCAGATGGAGTTAATGTGAGTGAGCAGTTGAACCAACTGGGCGGACAGGGGCGAGCAGTGCTTACTTCGTCTAGTGCTGTTGAGTATTCGTTTGAGCAAAAGGAAATGGATTTATCGGTCTACACACATTACTTAGTTGAAGGTCTTGCGACGGGTGCAGCCGACATTGGTGGTGACGGCAGGATTGCGATCGATGAGCTACATGAGTATGTAAGTGGCAAAGTCCGTGAAGCTTCTCCAGCGATGAAACCAGGAATTTACGCCGCACGTGAAGGGTACAACATTGTTTTGGCTAGAGCAACGACCGATGATCCAAAGTTAGGCTATCGGCGGAAAGTGGAACACCTAGCTAAGCAGCGTGAAATTTATTTTGTCTCTCGCAACTTGCTGGATGATGTTAGAGGACGGCTGAAGCTACCACCAAAACCAGATGTGGCGATTTCTGCTGTCGGTCGCGGTATACTCGACGCTTCAAGAGACAGCTTGGAACTATCGCCAGAAGTTGCTAACGCAATTGAAGTTGAAGTGCTCAAACCCCGTCGAGAATTTGAGCAGAAGCGACAGCGATATAAGCAGGTTTTGATACAAGCGACGCAGCGAGGAAAATTACCCAGTCAGTCTACCCGTGAAAGCTTGCGTCACTTGCAGCAAATTCTGGGGCTGAGAGGTGAGGATATTGCTGATATTGAAGCGCAGGTAGCTCAGCGAACAAGGCAGGTAGCGCGATCGAGCATCAAGCCTGTCTCCAATTCAAGCAGCAATCTCCTAGTTCTTTTGGGAGGTACTGCTGTGGCTGTTTTAACTGGTGTTCTCGTTTTTGCGTTCTCTCGACATATTCTGTCCGGCAACCAGATACCCTCAAGCGTGACATCTAGCCCTAGCGAAAGTTCTTCCGTGATCCCTGATGCCTCCGATTCAACCTCTTCAAATTCCTCTCCAATCCCATCTCCCAGCAATACTCCTGAATCTCAAACACGTGAAACAGACCTTTTGCAGCAGGCGAATGAGAAAGCTGCTAAAGGAGACTATTCTGGCGCAGTTGAGGACTATGGGCAAGTAATTCAAATCAACAACAATAATGCCATAGCATATTCGGGTCGAGGTAATGCCTACTACTCGCTCAGCGAGTATCAAAAAGCGATCGATGACTACAATCGGGCATTTGAGCGTGGTCTCAAGGATGCTGTTTTGCATATGAATCGGGGCAACGCCTATGCTGCTCTAGCCAATGAACCAGCGAATCAGCAAATATCACAAGCAATTCGAGATAAGGCTTTTGACGATTACACAGAAGCAATTAAGCTTAGCTCTGATAATCCTGATCCCATTGCCTATATGGGACGTGGGCATGTAGGTCGATTCAAAGATAAAACTGGAGCGATTGAGGATTATGAGGAAGCCAAGAAGTGGTACAAGAAGCGGGGACAAACAGAACAGTATCGGCAGGCGAGGGATGTTGTAGATCAACTTAAACGCGGTGAAAGATGAATTAAGTATCGGCTCGTTTTAGCGATCGCTCATTCTTCCTGCGTCCAATTCTCCTTGCGCTTTGTTGTCATTGCGCTGCCATTTCTGCAACCTCAGCATCGCCCTCAAAGTCCCGATAAACTCTATCCAAAGATTCCTAGCAGTTTTTTGGCAATGTCACGGGCGATTTCTAGCGTTTCTGCGATCGTGCGTCCCTGAGCAACGAGTCCTGGAATATCGTCTGATGTGGCGAGGTAGAGTCTTTCAAGGAGTTTTTCGATGTGGAGTGTAGCCATTTGTTCCATGCTCGCTCTGGCTTTCTGATGGATCATGCTCATTTTATTGTAGCCACTTGAGAGACCACAGACGTTGCGCGATCGCGGAGTCATGGGAGAGGTTTTGCCTCAGCAGTCTTTGGCATGAGACGATCGCCCAGCCGCTTTATGGCAATTTGCTAAGAAATGTGTCAAGTATTAGAAGTTAACACTTGTCTCAAAAGTTAACTGTCCACTGTCGTGCTGATGTATCGGGCATTACAGCTATTGGCAGAGCGGAGTTTTTGAGTTAAATGAGCACACTACTTAATTTGTGTAACATTTCGTGATAATTTAAAGCTGGGGAGCAAACTGTATCTCCGGAGACGTATTGCTTCGCCTTAAGCCAGTTACAACCTTAGTGAGGTAACCCTCCATATGGCAATTACTATTGATTCCGCCCGTGGCATTTTCCCCGGTACACTATCGGCTGATGCAGTACCCGCTTTGACGGCACGCTTCAACCAGCTCAGCGCTGAAGATCAACTGGCATGGACATGGTTCGCTTTCCTGGAAATGGGCAAAACAGTCACAGTGGCAGCTCCTGGTGCAGCCAGTATGCAGTTTGCTGAAGGCATCCTGAACCAAGTCAAGCAGATGACCTTTGCAGAGCAAACTCAGGTGATGTGCGATTTGGCAAATCACGCCGACACACCCATTTGCCGCACCTATGCCACTTGGTCGCCTAATATTAAGCTCGGTTTCTGGAATCAGCTTGGGGAATGGATGGAGCAAGGTGTGGTCGCGCCCATTCCAACTGGCTATAAACTTTCAGCCAACGCCAGCGCTGTTTTAGAAACTCTCAAAACGCTGGATCAAGGGCAACAGATCACCGTCTTGCGCAACTCTGTTGTAGATATGGGTTTCGATGCGGGCAAGTTGGGCACCTACACCAGAATTTCTGAACCTGTAGTTGCGCCCAAGGAAGTCTCTCTGCGGACTCAAGTCGCCATTGAAGGTCTCGACAACCCCACCGTGTTGAGCTATATGGACAACTTGAATGCGAATGACTTTGAGCAACTCATTAAGCTGTTTGTAGAAGGCGGGGCTTTGCAGCCTCCCTTCCAGAGACCGATCGTGGGCAAAGATGCCATCATGCGGTTTTTCCGAGAAGAATGCCAGAACCTCAACCTGGTGCCAGAGCGCGGCGTTTCTGAACCCGCAGACGATGGCTACACTCAAGTAAAGGTCACAGGTAAGGTACAAACCCCCTGGTTTGGCGCAGCCGTAGGTATGAACATGGCTTGGCGGTTCTTGCTCAATCCAGATGGCAAGATCTTTTTCGTCGCCATTGACTTGTTAGCGTCTCCCAAAGAGCTTCTGAACTTAGTTCGCTAGGCAAGCATGCAGAAGAAAGCGCTAACGATCGCGACTCACCTAGCCTGAGCGATCGTCAAGCCGCAGGGGTTTGGCAGTGCCAAACCCCTACCCAAAAATTGCCTCTTACTCAATTCTCGCCCCCAACTCTATGGGAAATGCTCTTTTAACCAGGAGCGTCAGTCCAGACTGGGTAAATGCAATCGTTTCAGTCCCATTAACTACCGCACAAATTTTAGATTAAGTCATGCAAGTGAGTGAAGCCGAGTGGACTGATACTGAGAAAACCATCGCTCGAACTGCTTTTGATCAAGCTTACGAACGAGAAATTGAGGCTTTGCTGAAACGAGTTCGAGACGAAGCAAGCACCGTCGCAGAACTGGGTGATCTCTGGCGGTTACACGATTTCTTGAGTGCCAAACGGTACCAGGTTGAGGGCAAGTACGACTATCAATACTCTGCTTTGCTTTTTGTCTTTGCTGGCTTGGTCAAGGAAGGCTGGCTGCATCCAACCGACCTGGAAGGGCTGAGTAGCGATAAGCTTGCCAAGATCAAGTCTTTGGCAAGAATGTAAGCATTAAAGTCAGCAAGCGTCAGAAACCCGATCGCGCAGGGTTGCTTTTAAGCTGGCAAAGATTGATAGGGGTGCCGCTTAACGTGGATGTTACGAACATGCGTTTTTACCGTGTTGAGACTGATGTGGAGTTTTTTGGCGATCGCCTGGTAGCTGTATTCTTGCCTCAGCAGTAACCAGACTTCCGCTTCTCGATTAGTTAAGTGGAACTTCTTCTGTTCCACCTGAATCTCTTGCTGCAACACTTCATCCCGGTCTTCTACGGTGATCAGGATATACGTTTGATGGTTCACTGGGTTGACCTGATCGTTCGTGCCTCCTACCAACCAGGAGGCTGTGAGCCGAAACGAGCCATGTTCAGGGGTTTGATAATCTAAAAGCATTGGTTCGCGGGTAGCCCCATCCACGACCTGCTCACACAGATCAGCCACCACGGTTGGCAGTAATGTCCAACAATGTTGCTTACTGGATAGTTTCTGACAGAGCCTTCGAGCATTCTGGTTCCAGTAAACGATGGCTCGATCGGTGGAAAGCACGATTAAGCCTTTCGGTAGCGCCTCCACCAGCGCACTGAGCAATGAAGAGGCTTCTAAGACACCGTTGAAGTTAGGCGCAAGCTCTGCTGGGGCAACATAAGGTGCGTGGCTGACTGCTTCAGCGTGCAAATAACTGCTGTAGGGTAAGCGATCGGGAGCTTCGTAATCACGGGTCAGCATAGCGTTTCCAGGCAAAGGATGGGGTTGCGCGATCGCATCGTGGTTGGTAGCACCTCGGCTCGTCGATCGTCCCTGGTACAGTGCAGCGCTTTAAGCTCTAGAGGGACTCAGACATCTCAACTCACGAGATTCCTGCTTGACATGTCCTGTCATCGCTGCCTGTTGCAAGCTCATGAAAGCACAAAAATCTTCTCTGCCGTACTTTGTTGTCAGTAGTCGCCGTAGCTGCTCCTCAGCACTAACGCTGAGATAACCAGTTGTGAGCACCTGTTGAACAATCTCATGAATTGAATGCATGCCTAGTCTCCACGAAGAACGGTTGCACAATCGTGATGTGTAAAGTAACGTTGACGAACGGCTTAACCTGATGGTTCAGGGGTCGGGGGGTTGCATCGTTGTCATTGCTCTTCTAGATAGAAAGGTTAGTCGAAAGTCTGCGATACATTGAACTAACAAGCGTTAGGAATGATTAGTCAGATCGTTAGGCGTTACGTTAGAAGTTTCATACCCCCTCATGGCACCTGGTTTAAGTCAGCCGGAAGAAACATTTGCACGTGCTGGAACGCTCTGGGATACCAGCAGACTCTACGCTGACCTGGCCTCTGCAAAGCGCGAAAAGCTGACCCCCACTGAAAAAGAACATCTGCGTGGCTTACTTTTGGGGCTGGGTCCCAAAGAAATCGCCCAGGAGTTGTGTAAAGGGGTCGGTGGCGTTCGTGTGGCGCTGTGTAGCCTTTACCGCTACCTTGAGGCACTCCGGGCGCTACCAGAGGGCAAAATTAATTCTAGAACGGTCATTCACACTCTAGAGGAGGCAGGGTACAAACTAGCGGCACCCGGCATGATGCCGTCTGTTCCCTCACTTCAAACGCCAGATTGGACATCGCGCTCTGGCACTCATGAAGCTTTTAATGTCAACAAACATCCGTTTTCGTCTAGACGCGCCAAAGTGGTGATTAGCCATGGCAACCAGTCTATCAGCGTCGGTCTCGCCCAGCAGCTACACGAGGCGCTGAAAGGGGCAGGGCATCAATTATCGATTTTGGAGGAAAGCTACCGATCGCCCACCGATGGGCTACGACATCTCGATACCGTGCTGGAGCAGTGCGATTACTTTGTGCTGCTGTTGTCTCCTCAGTCTGCGGTGAGTGAAATGGTGACAGAGGAAGTCCGACGTGCCAGAGAGCTGTACGACGATCACCCCAACCATAGACCTATGCTTTTGCCCGTGCTGGTTGGGTCTTTGCAACTGAACCACAATTTGCGCGGCTATCTGCATGGGTTTCAACAGTGGGAGTGGCACTCGTCTACGGATACACCATCGCTGCTCCGAGCCTTTCAAACGCTGCTAGCAGAGGGACATCCCCCGGCTGCGGAATCAATCACGCAGGCGCTACCAACTCCCTTCACAGCGCTGGAAGACCCTGATGCGCCACCGCTACCTGTAGCAGAGCCAGAGTTACCGTGGGGGCAAGTCAATCTGGTTTCGGCATTTTATGTTGAGCGATCGCCCGTAGAAACACGCTGCTACGAAACGATTGTCAAACCAGGAGCCTTGATTCGCATTAAAGCGCCCCGCCAAATGGGCAAAACCTCGCTGATGTCGCGCATTCTCTATCATGGTGAACAGCAAAACTATGTGACGTTGCCGCTGAGTTTTCAGCTTGCCGATCGCGCGGTTTTTGCCGATCTAGACAAGTTTTTGCGCTGGTTTTGCGCCAGTGTGGGGTTGGGGCTTCAGTTACCCAACAAGCTGAAGGATTATTGGGACGATATTTTTGGCAGCAAAGTCAACTGCAAAGCCTACTTTGAGCAGTATCTTTTGCGAGAAATGGATAGCCCGTTGGTGTTAGGGCTAGATGAAGTCGATCGAGTGTTTGAGCATCGCCACATTGCCGAAGACTTTTTTGGACTCCTTCGAGCGTGGCATGAGGAAGCCAAAAACCGGGCTGTGTGGCAAAAACTGCGCCTGGTCGTCGTGCATTCCACAGAAGTTTACGTGCCGCTGGACAACAACCAATCACCGTTTAACGTCGGGTTGCCGATCGAACTGCCAGAATTCAATCTTGAGCAGGTGCATGACCTGGCGACTCGTCATGGGTTGCACTGGAGAGAGTCCCAAAGCCAGCAGTTGATGACCCTTGTGGGAGGACATCCTTACCTGGTGCGCGTTGCTTTGTATCACATCGCTAAGCAGGATATGACGCTGGAACAGTTGCTCCGTCAGGCTCCTACCGAAGCGGGACCCTACAGTGACCACCTACGGCGACATCTGTGGAACCTGGAGCAGTATCCCGACATCGCCGCCGCGCTAGCCAAAACAGTAGCCACGACCGAGCCAGTGCGCCTGGAAGCATCCCAAGCCTTTAAGCTTCACAGTATGGGGTTGGTGCATCTCAACGGCAACAACGTCACGCTGCGGTATGAGCTGTATCGTCAGTATTTTCGCGATCGCTTGCTTAGCTAAGGAACAAGAATTTAATAACCTCGGCGTTTTCCGTAGGGGCGCACGGCTGTACGCCCCTTCCTACGAACAATTTGTCGGTTTTATTTAATCCACTATCCTAAGGGCAATTGCCTTGTAATCGGTTCAGTTGATTTGGTGCTTTGGCTGCAAACAGCAGAACGTTAGGTATGCCGTTAGTTTTCTTTCGTTGGCAGTTAGGCAAGAATGCTAAATAGTTAGGGACTACGTAATTTTGCTTAAGTTTTGAGGTCGATCGACTCAAGCTAAGGTGTTTTTGCGTCACTCACTTAAAGTTTGTGTAAACCTCATTGGGCAGGTAAGCAGCCCGTTTGCCAGCGTTGATAGTCTAGAGACAAGTTGAGCATCTACATCCGCGTCATTTAGAGGCGATCGGTACCTGTACAGAGCGTTGCTTCTAAGCTTTATGAGATGAAGGTCAATGAGACGAGTCGCTAGGGAAATACAGGTGCTACTGGCGGCGATCGCGCTGAGTAGTGCGATCGGGGCTGAACCACTACGGGCGCAAATTGTTCCTAATATCGACGATGCGGGCACGATCGTCACGCCTGTGGGCAACCGCCTTGATATTGGCGGCGGCAAGCTTTCGGGCGACAATGCGAACCTATTCCACAGTCTGTCTCAGTTTGGTCTGACCCAGAGCCAAGTTGCGAACTTTCTTTCCAACCCCAGCACTCGCAACATTTTAGTGCGGGTTACAGGCGATGAAGCCTCGCGGCTGGATGGGCTGATTCAAGTCAGCGGTAGTAATGCCAATCTGTTTTTGATGAATCCCGCTGGCATTGTGTTTGGTGCCAGTGCCACTCTGAATGTCTCTGGTTCCTTTACTGCCACAACTGCCAATGGCATTGGCTTTGGGGCTAATTGGTTTAATGCTTCCGGTACGAATAATTATGACGCATTGGTTGGCAATCCCGGTAGCTATGCGTTTACGGTGGCGCAACCGGGTTCGATTATCAACGCTGGCTCTTTGACGGTGGGCACGGGGCAACAGTTGGCTCTACTAGGCGGCACGGTTGTTAGTAGCGGTGGTTTGGCGGCTCCTGACGGGCAGATTATTGTGGCAGCGGTGCCGGGGCAAAGTATTGTGCGCCTCAGTCAGCCTGGAAGCGTATTGAATTTAGAGATCCAGCGCCCGACTCCGACCGATCGCGTCGAAGCCTGGACGCTGCCCGTACTTTCGCTCCCTCAATTGCTCACGGGTGGCAGCGGCAGTAACGCGACGGGGCTAACCGTTAACACGAGTGGGCAAGTGGAGCTAACCGGATCGGGGGTGCAAATTGCGCCCGGTGATGTTGCTGTACGGCAGGCAACCGCAGCGCCAGATGGCATTTTGCAACGTGTGATTGGCAACCTATTCGATGCCAGTGCTTTTCCAACACCAGACGAACCGGGTGGCGCACCTGCATCTCGAACCTTCTTGCTGCCACCTGAACAGGTTTTGCCGCCACCGACTACTAACTTGATTGTGCCGCCCCGGTTCCTACCACTTCCATCAGTGCGGCAGCCAGTACCGCCAGATTCAACGCTACCGCCTGTTCCAAGTACTGCCGCACCAGATTGTGGTTCTGCCTGTCCTACACAACCTACTCCGTCACCGCAGCCAACCCCAACCCCACAGCCGATCGCCAATCCTGGCAGCAACTCACCGATCGTCAACTTCCAGCAAACAAGCAACCAGACCAATCCGGTGGTGACACTTTCTGATCCGCTGCCGCAATACTCAAGTCAATCAACAGCGAGCCAACCAAGTTCGGTTCAAATAAATTCGGCTCAATCCAATGTTGTTCAGTCCAACGCTGTTCAGGTAAATTTTGTTCAACCAGGCGATGCTGCTGTACCCATAGGCGTTCCTGAGCAGAACTTGTCGAATGGTGCGATCGATGCTGTGAATCAGGAATCTGCTGTAGCACTTCGCCTTGAAGCACTCAAAAAGTACCTTCAAAAGCGCTGGAAAGCCACACCGAAATTGAGTTCAAAACTGCAATACACGTTGTTCTTAGATGGCAAAGGCGCGATTCAGCAAATTGTACCTGTGGGGCAAGAAGCTGCAACTTACCTCGCTGATCTGAAGCTCCCCTCTGTCGGTCAGGCAGACACACGACCAGCAGCACAAGGTCTTGAAGTAACCGTCAGATTAAGTCCCGATGGTACGGTAGAAGTGATCCCGAACTCGCTGACGCTGAGAAATTGAAGCGGTTAGGAGTAGGGTGAGAGGCGTGAGGTGCTGGCGATCGCACTTTCTTGAGCGCAGGAAGAGGGCATCACGATCGAGAAGCGGTAATGGTGGCAACAGCAGAGTTAGGCTATGAATATCAGGTTGGCGGTAGCTTACCGCTGAATGCGCCGAGCTACGTCAAGCGGCAAGCCGATCGTGACCTGTATGAAGGCTTAAAAGCGGGCGAATTTTGCTATGTCCTCAATTCGCGACAGTTGGGTAAATCGAGTCTGCGGATTCAAACTATGCGGCGGCTACAGGCAGAAGGCGTGATCTGCGCCGCGATCGACGTGTCTGGCATTGGCAACCGTAACGTTAGCCCAGAGCAGTGGTACGCCGGGGTTGCCTATGCGCTAGAAAGCAGCCTGGATCTGGCTCATCCCATTAATCTGCGGCTTTGGTGGCGAGAACATGCCTTTCTGCCACCCGTACAGCGCTTGGGCAAATTTTTAGAAGATGTGTTGCTGGCGGACAGCGATCGCTCACTCGCCATTTTCATTGATGAAATCGACAGTGTGCTGAGCCTGGATTTTTTGATCGATGACTTTTTTGCGCTCATTCGCACCTGCTACAACAAGCGTGCCGATCGCCCAGAATATCAGCGCCTTACCTTTGCGCTACTAGGAGTGGCAACCCCATCAGATCTGATTCAGGACAAAAGCCGGACTCCGTTCAACATCGGCAAAGCCATTTCCCTCAGTGGGTTTCAGCTTGACGAGGCACAGCCGCTGCTGGAAGGGCTGCGGTCAACTGCCAGCAATCCCCAAACGATGCTGCGAGAAGTGCTGGCATGGACAGGTGGACAGCCGTTTTTGACTCAAAAACTATGCAAGTTGGTTCATACCGCTCCGGTGGTCATTCCCACTGGGCAAGAGGCGCGTTGGATCGAGCAACTGGTGCAAACGCACATCATTAGCAACTGGGAATCGCAGGATGAACCACCGCATTTAAAGACGATTCGCGATCGTCTGCTGCGGAACCCACAGCGCACTAATCGCATCCTGGGCTGTTATCAGAAAATTCTACGGCGGCAAAAGCTCTCGGCTGATGACGGCTCTGAACGCATGGAGTTGAAGCTGTCTGGCATCGTAGCAGAGCAGCAGGGCACTCTCACTATCTGCAACCACATTTATGCCTCTATCTTTAACCAGGAGTGGGTCAATGCAATCCTCGCCAGCCATCGCCCCTATGCTGATGCGCTGGATGCCTGGATGGGTTCCAACTGTCAGGATGCCGCTCACTTACTGCGCGGTGCAGCACTCCAAAATGCGCAACGGTGGGCAGTAGACAAAAGCTTGAGCGATGCCGATTACCAATTTCTGGTGGCGAGTCAGGCGTTAGATAAGCAAATTGCCCTAGAAGCGGAAAAGCAGGTTACAAGGCTGCTGGCAGATGCTCAAAAGCAAGCCAGACGCACCATCCACAAGGGCTTTGTCATTCTGGCAGGCACGCTGACGCTGGCGATCGCGTCGGGTTTTTTAGCCTCTAAAGCCAACCAAAAAATGATGGCAACGCAAGGCGAGCTTAAGAGCGCTGAGCAGAAGCTTCAGGTAACAACCGCTAGTATGCGCTTTGCCGAAGCGAAAGCCAAAATTGCTGAGCAATCCCAACGGCAGACGCGGCAAACGATGATGGCAACCCGAGCCGACCTGGAAACCTTACAGACCGATCTTCTGGAGGCACGCAAACGGGTAGCCTTTGCTCAGAACGATGCTCAAACAGCCGAAGCGAAAGCGTTGAGCGCAGAGCAAATTCGACAGCAAGCGCAACGGCAAGCGTTAAGTGTTCAAACCAGCTTGGTAACGACCACCACTAGCCTCAAAATCAAAAGCCTCGAAGCGTCTGCCCTCGATACTTTACAGCAGTTTCAAGCGAACCAGATTAGCGAAATTGATGCGCTCATTGTCGCCATGCAGGCAGGGCGAGCACTGACGACGATCGCAAGCAACCCCTCACAGACCTATCCGATCACCAGCCCGCTGCTAGCTCTCCAAATTATTTTGGGCAGTATGCATGAACGCAATCAAATCAACCTTGGGCAAGGCTGGATTGCAGATGTCAACTTCAGTCCCGCTGGCGCGTTGATTGCGGCGGCAGGTGAAGATGGCACTGTCCGTCTCTCTGATTTAGCGGGCAAACAGCTTACCCAATTTAGAGGGCACAATGCACGCATCTTGAGCGTCACGTTTAGCCCGGATGGTCAGTCGATCGCCACTGCTGGCGAAGATGGCACTGCCCGTCTGTGGACGCTTACAGGCAAACCGCTCATGCAGTTCAAGGGGCATAAAGGTCGAGTGTTAGGCGTGACCTTTAGCCCTGACAGCACGCTACTGGCGACGGCTGGTGAAGACGGCATTGCTCGGCTTTGGACGCGCGATGGCAAACTGTTGGCGCAGCTTAACGGTCATCAAGGGTGGATTTCTAATCTTAGCTTCAGCCCCAAAGGTCCCTACTTAGCGACGGTGGGGCTGGATGGCACGACTCGCCTGTGGAACTTTCAAGGCAAGCAGCTTGTGCAACTGAATGGGCACCAGGGCAGGGTGTTAAGCGTTAGTTTTAGTCATGATGGACAGTATCTTGCCACGTCTGGCTCCGACGATGCTGTACAGCTTTGGGATTTGTCCGATCCGCAGCGGATTCAGGGCAAAAGCCAGTGGAAGACCCATCAGGGACGGGCATTAGGCGTTAGCTTCAGCCCGAATGGACAGCGCCTTGCGACGGCAGGGGCAGATGGCACCATTCGACTATGGACGCTCACCGGGCAGCCTCTGACCGTCCTCAAACGGCATCGTGGTCCCGTTGGCAACGTGGGTTTTAGCCCCAATGGGAACCTGCTCGTGACATCGGGTGATGACGGCTCTGTGCGCTTTTGGGATGTGTCAAGGCAACAGTCCGCACAAACAAAGGCGTTTGGCGAGTCGTCCGCTGGCGGAGCGTCAGCGGTCAGCGGTGTGGGCTTTAGTCGAGACAAAACACGGGTGGCGATCGCTCGCGCAACGGGTATCATTCAGCTTTGGGATCTGTCTGGGCAGCAGCTAGCGGCATTCCAAAGTTCGCAGCATCTCATCAGAGGTATTAGCTTCAGCCCCGATGCCCAACAGCTTGCCACCGCTGACGATGATGGCACTGTGCAGGTTTCGGCTATCTCTGGTCAGCCCATTGCCCGATGGCAAAGCGCTCAAGGCAGAATTTTGAGTCTCGACTTCAGCCCCAACGGCAAGCAGATCATGACTGTTGGCGTTGATGGCTCATCTGGCACCGCCAAACTGTGGGATGTTTCTGGCAAGCTGCTAACTCAACTGAGTGGACGGCATCGCTGGTTGGTCAACACCAGTTTTAGCCCCGATGGTGAGACGATCGCGACAGCGGGTGAAGACGGTACCGCTCGCTTATGGGATCGATCTGGTAAGCAACTCGGTCAACTGCAAGGGCATTCCAGTTGGATTTTGCATGTCAGCTTCAGCCCCGATGGGACAAAGCTTGCCACGGCTGGCGAAGACGGCACCGCCCGGTTGTGGGATCGCTCTGGTAAGCAGCTTGCACAACTGAATGGTCACTGGGGCAGCGTAGTGGGCATTGAGTTTAGCCCGGATGGTCAACAGCTTGCCACCGCTGGCGAAGATGGCACTGCGCGTTTGTGGGATTTGTCCGGTCGGCAACTGGCACAATTTGACGCTAGCCCAGCTCAACTGCGAGGTATCGAGTTTAGCCATGATGGTCGGTTTCTGGTCACCGTGAGCGAAACGGGTAAAACGCAACTGTGGCATCTTGCCAAATTAGACGAACTGCTTACTCAAGGGTGTAATTGGCTCCAAGAATACCTTGCTAGCCATCCTCAGGCAGCCCAAAGTCGAGAAATCTGCCATCGTTAACGGCAGCTTGTTTAGCCAATAGAGGCGATCGCAAGCTTCTTGAAAGCTTTACACTCCTTGAAGCCAGCTTGTCTGCTTGAAAGCGCCAGACTGAGACAATCAGACAAAGGTGCTATCTCAGCGCCGTCTTTCTGGATTCAGTAGAGTGGACTGTGGGAGAACGACTTGACGACCGACACAAAGCGCCGTGCAGCCTCTAGGTCATCGGTATGAGTCAGCAACACTGCCATCGCAACACTGCAACGTATGAAGACAACCATTCCGCTTCACTGGCTAGCGCTTAACTTCTTGTGGTATTTACTGGTCGGCTTCTTACTCGCCTACACACCATCCTGGGTGCAGACCATTGTCTTGCCGATCGCTTTTGCACTTACCCTGGCGAAGCTCTTCATTCTGACACCAGTCATTACTTGGACGTTAAGCAGTGGTTTAGCCGGTGGACTGGCTGGTGCCTTTGCTGGAAGCGTCTCTGGTATTCCAGAGGGACAACTGGCAACTGCCTTCGCGATGGTTGTCTTTTTAGGTTGGACGGTGCCTGGGGTTGCCAGCCTGGCGATCGCCGGAGCCATTAGCGTCGCTGCCGCGTTGCTCTGGGCAAAGACCATGAGCCTACTGAGCCTCTTGGGTGTCGCCAGCATTGGGACGATCGCGGGCATTTTTGCGGTGACCTTGCCTGAAGCCGTCACAGGCGCAAGAAATGATTTATTCCGAACGTTTGGTAAGACCTACACGTTTTTTATTCTCAGCGGTGTCTCGTTGTTTGGCTTAGCTTTGGGACGGTGGGGCAACCAAATCTTTTCGTAGCGTGTCTCCGTTAGAGTAGAGGTCTCCAGAGCTTTCGCATGTACCTGGTAAAAACAACAAATGCCCAACCCGCAGAAAATGATGAGTTCGCCAACGCATTGACTGACCTGATCACTCCTCCAGATTGGACATGAGCTTAATGCAATCGGAGCGGCGAGATTCGAACTCACGACCCCTACTACCCCAAAGTAGTGCGCTACCAAGCTGCGCTACGCCCCGATGTGCTGTATCAGTATAGCATAAACAAGTTAGCTGCCCTTAGCCCATCACGTGACTTCCTTAACAGCGGCTTGAGCCTCCCGGCGCAGCCCAACAGCAATGCGAAAGAGTTCCTGCCCCGTATGCAGATAGTAATCATCATAATTAAGCGTAAAAAACTCTAGCTGCTCAATGCCATCATCAACCTGATTGAGGCAGTAGTAGAGATGGGCTGCAACGCCAGCTAGACTTTTAGGGTTAGGGAGCGAGTGAAAAATCGTCTCAGCACGACTATGGCGATCGCGGCAGTCCTCAAGGTACTCTTGAAAATCCACCATCAACTCATCGTCAAAGGGATCGGCAGCTAGTTGGTCAATCTGCTCTTTCAAGGGTTTGAGAATTTGCAACAGCAAGTTGCTGACAGGTGAGTAGACCTGCGTCAACCACTGTTGCAGATGCTCATCCGCCTGTTGGGCTGTTTGCTGTTGTTTACGATGGTGCGCTTGAGACGCAGCAGTGCGTTGCTGTCGATTACCTCTTCCGGCTGAAAACCCAGACGCTTCTAGCTGTGTGAGGTACTGTAGCTGCTGGTCGTAAGATTGACGATTTTCAGGATCACCCAGGACTTCGTAAGCGGCGTTTACTCTGGCAATCTTCTCGTGGTTAGCGGTTTCACGGTTGCTATCAGGGTGAAATTGCTTTGCTAACTGACGATATGCCTGTTTAATCTCAGCCTGCGTTGCTGTAGGGGTAATGTTTAAGGTGCGGTAGTGGTCAGACCTCATGCTTCTTCTTCAGCGTTACCTTCCAAGCATAGCGGGCAAATTTAGCTCAGAGTCCTGGAAGAGGGGCGTACTCAAATAGCGCTCACCAAAGCTCGGTTGAATCATCACAATGAGCTTCCCTGCATAAGCGGGACGACGACCGACTTGAATCGCGGCATAGAGTGCAGCGCCGCTGGAAATGCCAGAGAGTAACCCTTCTTCACGAGCTAACCGCCGCCCATAGGCGATCGCGTCGTCATCGGTAACGGTGATCACTTCATCAATCAAATTCACCTTTAGCACTTGGGGCACAAAGCCAGCACCAAGACCCTGGATTTTGTGCGCACCGGGACGACCACCTGACAGGATCGGACTGTTCGCTGGTTCAACCGCGATTGCCTGGAACTCTGGCTTGCGCGACTTGATGACCTCCGCGACTCCAGTAATAGTGCCACCTGTGCCCACACCCGCAATCACGGCATCAAGCTGACCATCGGTATCGGCCCAAAGTTCTTCTGCCGTGGTTTGCCGATGGATTTGAGGATTGGCTGGATTGCGAAACTGTTGCAGCATGTACGCATTCGGTAGCGTGTCCACAATTTTCTGTGCCCGCTGAATGCAGCCGCTCATGCCTTCGATGCCCGGTGTCAACTCTAGCTGAGCACCATAGGCACGGAGCATTGCCCGCCGTTCAGAACTCATCGTCTCTGGCATCGTCAAAATCAGACGATAGCCTCTTGCGGCGGCTACCATTGCCAGGGCAATCCCCGTGTTGCCAGACGTTGGCTCTACCAGCACGGTTTTGCCGGGTGTAATCAGCCCGTCTTTTTCGGCTGCATCAATCATGCTAATGCCGATACGGTCTTTGACGGACGCAGAGGGATTCATGCTTTCCAGCTTGACCAGGATTTGCGCTACGCACCCGTCTGCTTGAGGAATCCGGTTCAACTGCACCAGGGGTGTACGTCCAATGAGTTCGGTGATGTTGTGAGCTACACGCATAGGTCTAGATATAGTACATAATGTCAAGTTGTCGTCTGGCGTTACATTTTTCACGGAGGTCTTGCAGTGTGCAACGCTGCAAGACCTCGTTTGCAGCCTGATGGGTCTCTTGCCAGACATCCCAAATGACAGCGCTCTCTACCGTTTTGGGCACAACATGGGAGTCGGCGGACTGCACATCAGACCCCTCTAAACAGTGCATCACTTCCAGCAGATTAATTTTCCAGGGTTCACGGGCTAAGATGTAGCCCCCTTTTGCCCCCCGCTGCGATCGTACCAGACCACACCGTCTGAGTGTCGCTAACAACTGCTCTAGGTAGCGGTCAGGGATTTGCTGCTGAGCGGCAATTTGACGAATCTGTAGCGGCTCACCGCTGGCGTAATGGGCGGCTAACTCAATGAGCGCCAGGATTGCATACTCAGTCTTACTGGAGATTTCCACGGGCAGAAGCGAATGAACAGCAGGTCAAAGCAAGATCTACTTACGATTATACTACGGTTTCTCACTAGGGTTTAATAGGTTGAAAAACAAAAGAAGCCCTGCGATCGCAGGGCTTCTCTCATTGATCAAGACAATCTCAGGAGAGACTAGCTGTCGATCAAGCTAGAACGTAAAGGTCGTTCGTAAAACCCCTACAAAAACGTCTGCATTGGAGTTGTTGCCAGGAATACCAGCGTTTTGGTTAACGCTGGGCAGGTAGATGACTCCTGGAGTAACCGAAATATTGTCCGTGAGTTGGTACTTGTAAAAGACTTCAAAGTGATAAGCGAAGTCTTGGCTTCTGCTAGCGAAGGCTGGACTCAGGTTAACACCTGCAAAGTCAGTGCCTCGCAACGTCGGTTCTGCACCCGCAACTAAGCCTAGAAAGTTGCCTTTTTTACCCAGATCTGGGAAGCCAACCGCAACTGCAAAGTTCCAAATGTCAGCGCTGCCCAGACCAATGATATTCGCGTCGCTGTAGCCAACCCAACCGTTGACAACAAAGCCAGGAGCCGGACGGAGTGATGCCTCAACCCCAAACGAGTTGCTTTCAACAGGGAACGATCGTCCCCGTAAGAGCGAATTGTTGTTCAGGTTAGCAAACGTCGTGCCCGTGCCACCCAGGTTGAAATTATTACCAGCCGCTAACGCAGGATTATTGCGTTCATAGCCTCGCACATAGGTCAGACCAAGCTTAAAGCCGCCTGTGTTGAAAACCAATTGTGCTAGCGCTGAGTAGTTGCCAGCAAAGACCCCACCATCGGCTCCAGGATTGCTGGCAGTATTGGAAAGATAACCTAGATCAAGCTTAAAGTTATCGCTGAACTTGTAGTTGATGCCAATCCCAGCGCCCAGGGGTCCAATGCGATAGATGGGGTTGCGCTCGGCAAAACGAGAGAGCGCATTTTGACCGCCGCCACCGCCTTCAAAGAAGGGGTTGATGGTATCAGCGTAAAAGTGATGCAAGCCGCCATTGGCGAAGACAGTAGCGGTCAGATTGCTGCCAATTGGAAAGCGGTAGTCTAGAACATCGATAAAGACACTATTGCCGCCGTTGTTTGAATCTGTAATTGTGCCATCAGCCGCAGGGTTACCACCGTCATAGGGCAGGTTCGCTTCGTTGGTGCGCTGGTAATTGTTCTGCGCGATAGGAATGCTGGTGTTGCTGAGCAACCGGGTCGCATTACCCGCTTGAAGCCGTACTCTCAAGCGATCTTTGCCGGTAAAGCTCGTTAGCAAGTTGAGGCGAATGCGATCGCTAAAAACGGTATTGGTGCCGCCCTGTCTGGGGAAATCACCAAAGGCATCGGCGACCGTGAAAATGACCTCACCTACCAGCTTGGTCGTAGTCGAAAACTGCTGCTTCTGTAAGGTTGCTGTCCGCGCTTCTAGCGCATCCACGCGTCCACGTAGGGTTGCCAGCTCAGCCGCAAACTCCTCTTGCAGTTGTTGCAAAGCCGTGAGGTCTTCTTTTTTAACGAAATCAGCCGTCCCTGCTGCAATTAGCTCGTTGACGCGATCCAGGCAAGCGTTCAAACCAGCCGCAAATTCATAGCGGGTCAGCGCTCGATTACCACGATACGTCTTGTCGGGATAGCCCACAATACAGCCATAGCGTTCCACGAGCGACTGCAACGCCTGAAATGCCCAGTCAGTCGGTCTCACATCCGATAGCTGCGAAACGGAAGTCACTTGACTCGCTCCATTGGCAGGAACAGTACCTTCTGTGCCGTAAACAGTCACCTGACTCAGCGGAGCCGTTGAAACAGGCTGTGGTGAGGGCGTTGATGCTTCTGCCACAATCACCGGACTTGTCAGAAGCAACGGCGTTGAAGTCTCTAGCCCAGCAGGCAGGGGCGACATCGCAGCAACGCTTTCAGCAGCGCTAGCAGCCGTGTTCATACCAACCACGGCAGAAATAGCCACTGTAGCGCTCAGAAACGCTGGAGCGACCCGTACCAATTTCCAGATTTTTTCAGACATGATTACCCTCACACTCACACATTAAGACAAGTACGCTACTGATTGATTCAGCGATCGCTTAAGCCGTTGCTGCCAATTATAGATCAGTCAAAGCTTAAACTCTAGAGCAATATTTAATGCCGCTAACAGCCGATCGAGAGCTGACCAAGCAATGCTATCAAAATCCATAAAACTACAAAACCCGTACGCATGGGTCTCTTAGGAACGAGAATTTAATCACCTCGGCGTTTTCCGTAGGGGCGCACGGCTGTGCGCCCCTACCGACGAACAACTTATCGGTTTTATTTAATCCACGATCCTTAGGCATTTGCGTAAGTGCCCTAGCAACCTAGAATGTGAATGTTGTCCGAATCACACCGACATATTGGGTATCGTTTCGGCTGTTCCCTTCGGGGTTAAAGAGTACGAATACACCCGGTGTAATGGCGATGTTGTCCGTCAAGCGATAGCGGTAGAAAGCTTCCAAGTGGAGGGGTGTACTGCTATCTGTCCGACTACTGGTCAAACCGCTGTTGCTGATTACATTGGGTGCCATACCAAACAGGAGACCGCCCAAATTGCCTTTTTTACCCAAATCGGGGAATGCCAAGTAGCCCACAGCACTCAAGATCGTCGCGTTATCGCTGTTGCTGCGTCGATGAGCGAATGATGCCGATGCCCAGCCACCCACGAGAATCTTAGGGCTGAGCTTAAGCTGTACAGAGCCAGCAATGGAATCTGCGGTTGTGGCAGCGCCATTGAAGGGATTGGCGGCAAAGCTAGTGCCTGTGCTGCCTGTAATATTGATGCCGCCACCATTCGGTTCTGTGCCCGTATAATACGAGTGAGCATACGCAAGACCAAGGGTTAGCGCCTGGTTTGGTTGGAAAACGACTTGAGCCACGGCTGCATTAGAGCCATTAAATAAGCCTCCCTTCGCGGCTGGGTTATTGCTACTGCCACCAGCAAGATAGCCGCCTTCCAATCTCAGCGCATTGCTTAACTTATAGGCAAACGTGATGCCAGCGGAACCGACGTTATTTGGGTTGTTGATCCGGTAAAAGGTGTTGAAACGCCCAAAGCGAGACACCGCTCCAGCGCCGCTACTCTCAAACGGGCTTAAATTGCTCACGATCGTATCTTGAAGCTCATCATTGAGAGCATCGATTTGCACAGTGAGTTTGTCACCGACAGGAAAGCGATAGAACAGCTTATCGATTTGGACAGCATTTTTTTCGTCACCATCAAACCCTAAGCGAGTCTGGTTGGTTCCTGTAAAAGCACCGTTAAAAGGAGTCGTGTTACGAGCCTGCAACCGAGTACGCAGACGATCTTTACCCGTAAAGCTGGTATCCAGCGAGAGGCGCACGCGATCGGAAAAAATCGTGTTTGTATTGTCATTTCTCGTTGTGTTTGCGATCGCCCCACCCGCACCATTGACGGTAGCGCTCTTACCAAACGTATCCGCGATCGAAAAAATGACTTCGCCACTCAGTTTGGTGGTGGTTGAAAACTGCTGCTTCTCCAGAGTGGCAGTGCGGGTTTCCACTGCATCCACCCGACCACGCAGGGCTGCCAACTCAGCCGCAAATTCTTCTTGCAGCTTTTGCACCGTCAGCAGATCTTCTTTTTTGACCAAATCAGCGGTGCCAGCCGCGATCAGCTCGTTCACTCGATCCATGCAAGCGTTCAGACCAGCCGCAAACTCGTAGCGAGTCAGCGCTCGGTTCCCGCGATACGTCTTGTCGGGATAGCCCACGATGCAACCATAGCGCTCAACCAACGATTGCAGCGACTGGAACGCCCAGTCAGTCGGTTTCACATCTGAAAGCTGGGAGACGGAGGTCACTTGACCCACCATACCTGAAGAAGCATTGCCTTCGACGCTATAAGCAGCGATCTGGTCGAGCGTAGCCGTCGGAGGCGCAGGCTGAGGCAAGGCGGCTGAAACGTCTGCTATGGGAGTTTGATTTGTTGAAAGCGAAGACGTTGCCTTCGCTGTATTCGTAGAGTGGTCGATCGTCGTCGCTGGCAAAGTCGTATCAGTCGCTTCAGCGGCTTTCACAGCCGTGCTTGTACCTGCGATCGCAGACGCTACAGCAGTAGCACTCAGAAGCGCTGGAGTCGCCAGCAACGTTTTCCAAGATTGTTTTGACATTTTTAACCCTCATCGCCACACCGATCGCGTCAAGATTCCAAAGTCACACACAGGTTGTTGAATGAACTAAGGGTTCTTGACCTCATCACCTTACGCTTCTTGCACTTAATGATCCGGAGGCTTTCAATGGACACAATCACGAAAGTTGTTAAATGTGATGGGCAATATCGTTGTTGGGAGTAGCCATAGGATTCATGGTGTGCCTGAGTATGCCTAGGATGCTGAACGGACAATCGCACATTTATGGTTAGTAAGTCGGAAGGCACAATCATTTGTAGGATAGGTCAGCGAAGCGTAACCCATGTGGGCGGTGGGTTTCATGCTTCAACCCAACCTACAGCTATTTTATATTTAATTCCACCCACCTACTTAGAAGCCTGGTTAGTCAGTAGAAATTTGTACGCAAAAAAAGCCCCGTGTGAACGGGGCTTTTCGATACATTTACCTAATTGTCTAGCGATCTAGAATGAGAAGGTCGTCCGAAGCACGCCAACATACTGAGTGGCGTTGTCGTTATTTCCTTCTGGGTTGATAATCACGATTACGCCTGGTGTAATCGCAATGTTGTCCGTGAGACGGTAGCGGTAGAAGGCTTCAACATGATACGTGGTGTCGTCGTCAAAGCGGCGAAGACCAGCAAGTCCAGTAGTACCACGGAAAGTGTTACCGGTCACTTTAGGCGGAATACCAACAATGATGGAACCTAAGTTACCTTTCTTACCCAGGTCAGGGAAGCCTAGGAAAACAGAACCGTAGTAAATTTCTGCCTCATTGCTGCTTCGACCTTGATAAGCTTGCGTGTAGCCAAACCAGCCGCCAACGATAATGTTACGGCTAAGACGAAGTTGAGCTGAAGCACCGAAGTTATCTGCTGATGTTGGTCTGCGAGTCCCCGCACTTGAGTTAAAGGGGTTGGAAGCAAAGCCGCTACCCGTACTTGACGTAACGTTAACTTCATTACCAGGGGCATAAGAGCGCTGGTAGGTCAACGCAACCTCGATAGCTTTGGCAGGCTTAATAACAACCTGCCCGATGGCACTATACGCACCATTGAAAAGACCATTCGATGAGCCTGGATCGTTACTGTTTGTGTCAGCACTGTAGCCACCCTGTAAGGAAAGAGCATTGCTGAACTTGTAATCAAAGGTAAAGCCCGCGCCTGCTGCGTTGCTCCGGTAGATAGGACTAAACCGACCATAACGAGAGAGCGCACCAGTACCGCTGCTATCAAAAGGGGTATTAGGACTAACGAGACCGTTGTAGAACTCCTGTCCAACGCCATCAATTTGAATTCTAAGTTTGTCGCCGATGGGGAAACGGTAGAAGACCTTGCTGACTTCAACCGAGTTTGAGTTGTTGCCATCAGAGCCTAACCGGGTTTCGTTTGTTCCCGTGAAGGCACCCGAAAAAGGTGTGACGTTCCGTGCCTGTAAACGGATTCTTAACCGATCCTTGCCAGTAAAGCTGCTGTCTAAGTTAAGACGAACGCGATCAGCGAAGATAGTCTGTGTCTGGTCGCGCTCTAGAGCGCCTCGGTTAGCAGCATTAACGCCGCTCAGAAAGCCGCCACGACCGTTGAGGACGGCGCGATCGCCAAAGGTATCGGCAATAGTAAAGAGTACTTCACCCACTAATTTAGTGGTGGTCGAGAACTGCTGCTTCTCCAGGGTTGCTGTCCGCGCTTCTAACGCATCCACACGACCACGTAGGGTTGCCAGCTCAGCCGCAAATTCTTCTTGCAGCTTTTGTACTGCCAGCAAGTCTTCTTTCTTTACCAGGTCAGCAGTGCCAGCAGCAATCAGCTCGTTAATCCGATCCATGCAGGCATTCAAGCCAGCCGCAAACTCGTAGCGAGTCAGTGCGCGGTTACCGCGATAGGTCTTGTCGGGATAGCCGACGATACAACCGTAGCGTTCAACCAACGATTGCAAAGCCTGGAATGCCCAATCTGTAGGCTTAACATCCGAAAGCTGAGAAACAGAAGTCACCTGACCAACGATCCCTGTAGAAACAGGGACTTCCGTGCTGTAGGTCGTTACTTGATTGATAGAAGCGGTTGTGGGCGCTGGTTGAGACGATGCAACCGTAGCATCCGCCACAATAGCTGGGCTTGCCGGAAGAGAAGACGTTGAACCAGCAGCGCGATCAACAGTGGTTGACTGCGATGTAGCACTAGCCGCTTCAGCAGCGTTTACAGCCGTCGCTGCACCTGCGATCGCAGAAATTACAACTGTAGCGCTCAGAAGAGCCGGAGCCGCTAGCAAGGACTTCCAGATTATTTTTGACATCATTGCTTTCACACTCACACCTTAAATACAAACGAAGCTATGTACAGATTGTCTCCAAAACTCACCAAGGAGCTTTATTCGCTAATGCCACAGACTCGCTGAAGTCCCTCAACGTGTGGAACAGTTGGGGATGCCGCCATCGTGACGACCTAAAGTCGAACTTCTAAAGTTCACTTAACTGATCGAGACTGTGACTCGTCTCACTCAATTATCAGAGACGATGGTTAACGGGACTTTAAAAGATATACATCTTTTTGAGCTAGTTTCTGGGAATCATTCTGAAAGGTTGCAGAAACTTCAGCTTTTTACATGGGGGTGTTGCTGGAATCGTGGCAGTCTGAGGAGGATGTAAGAGGACTCAAAGGCGACTGCGTGCCTCCTGCTTCGCTAGGGTTGCTTTCCTCTGGCACTTTCCTCTGGCAAGTGATCGAGTCAGTTGGTCAGGATGCAGTGCCCTAAACGTTACAGCGATGACTATGGAAGCGGCGACCATAAAGCAAAGATCAGTAAACAAGCCAGCTTAAGTAAGCAGTGTGTCGATGTCTAAAGCATCGAAAGCTGGGAATTTGGTGGAGGGTAGCCCAGATGTCTCCAGGCGGCAGGAGTGGCAATGCGACCGCGTGCGGTGCGGTTGAGATAGCCAATTTGCAGCAAGTAGGGTTCATAGACTTCTTCGATCGTCTGAGCATCTTCGCCAGTCACCGCTGCCATCGTCTCTAGACCCACTGGACCACCCCCAAACTGCTCGATCATCACGGTCAGCAGTCGGCGATCGGTCCAATCCAAGCCGCAGGGGTCAACGTTAAAGCGTTCCAGCGCTTCGGAGGCGATCGCCTGATTGATCGCGCCCAGGTTCTTTACCTGCACGTAATCACGCACACGTTTGAGCAACCGATTGGCAACGCGGGGGGTACCGCGAGCACGTCGGGCAATTTCGACGGCACCTTCAGGCGTGACGGGTGTGGTGAGTAGCTTCGCCGTTCGCAGCACAATTTGCGTGAGTTCGTCTAGTTCGTAAAACCGCAGCCGCTGAATCAGCCCAAAGCGATCGCGCAGGGGTGAGGTAAGGGCACCCACGCGCGTTGTGGCACCCACCAGCGTAAAGGGCTGTAGTTTGAGCGAACGAGTACGAGCGCTAGAGCCTTGACCGATCGTCAGATCAACCCGAAAATCTTCCATTGCCGGATACAGGAGTTCCTCGCTCACTTTGTTCAGGCGATGGATCTCGTCAATAAAAAGGACATCGCCTGGTTGCAGGTTGACGAGCAGTCCCACAATATCCTTGGGGCGTTCTAACGCTGGTGCGCTGGTAATTTTGCACTGAACGCCCATCTCTGTTGCCAAAATCAGCGACATTGTGGTTTTGCCCAGCCCTGGTGGACCATAAAGCAAGAGGTGATCCAGCGTCTCGTTTCGGGCTTTGGCAGCACGGATGGCGATATCCAGAATTTCTTTCAGGTCTTTTTGCCCCACATATTCTGACAGCCGTTGAGGGCGTAAGTGCTCTTCTTGCTTGGTGCGTTCCTCAGGCACGGCTTCGGGCTGCAACAGGGATGCTTCAGGCGAGCTTGCGGGCACGGGCGCGATCGCCGCTTCAAGAGGCAACTGAGCCTTAGCCTCTGGCTCATCTGGTTCTGAGGGCTGTTTCTTAGAGGAGATTATTGCCATACTTAGCTATTAGCTGATGGCGATTAGCTGACAGGATCAGCTAACGGCTTCATCAATCATACTGAGAGAACTTAGAAGATGGCAGTTGAGTCCAGTTTCACCGTTCCTGCTGCTGTGAGTTTTACGGAGGCGATCGCCCTCACTCAGGCGCTGTTGGACGGTCTTGAGCAAGGCAAGGTCACAACAGCAACACTTGAGACAACGGTAGCTGCCCTGGTTTGTAGTGAGAATGGTGCGCGCGGCTTTTTTGTGACGTACTTGAGCGACGATCGACCGCTCGCAGACCAGCCAATGCCAACCGTCGTAGCCGCTTTGCAAACGTCGTCCGCGATCGTGTCTCCCCTGTTAGTCAAAAATCTGGCGATGTCTACGGCAATGGCAATGACGCATCGCCGCAACCAGGATGAAACGATGGCAACGGGATCAGAGCGGGTGCGATCGCGCACGTTGCAGTTAATCCAGGTGCTTCAATTGCCTCAGGTGCAGGTAGAAGCACAGCAGTTATTACAGGCGATCGAGATGAGTACGGGAAGTTATCAAACATTTTTAGAGCGTTGGGGGTACGATTTGGAGCAGCGACAGGCAATGCAGCAGACTTTGGAAGAGACAGGCATCGTTGCGCGAGCATCGGGATTAGACGCTGCCTCGGAAGTTGGTTAGGGGTTTGCGGTTTAATAACCTACCAAATAACCAGGTTTCGACTGCGCTCAACCTTCAGTCATCGCGGGTTGAGCGTAGCCGAAACCCAAACGACTGGTAGCTTATTTTTTTGCAATCCCCTTAGTACAACTTGAATAGTGGAACATTGGAGCGGCTTGAAGCGTCTTGTAGGTGGCATCTGCAATGGAACAGGGGCAGAAATTTCTCTCGTTATTCAAAGCGGTCGCCCCTGATTAGCGCGTAAAGTAGTTGACATTGGCACCGATTCCAGAGACTTTAGAAGATCAGCAATTGTAATCAAAACCTAGTCGGTTTTACCTAAATATGGCAATCTCAATTCAGAAAAACCTGTCCCGCCCTGAGGCAGAGCGATATTGGGAGTTGCTTCGTGTTTTTGTAGAGCGTAACTTGAACGCCCGTTATCGGGGATCGATTCTGGGAGTGTTCTGGTCGTTGCTCAATCCACTGACCATGACGGTGCTCTACACTGCCATCTTTGGGGGTGTTTTTGCCAAGCAATACTATGGTTCGTCGTTTGGCTATGCGATGGCTGCCTTCACAGGGCTGACGATCATTAATTTCTTTTCGGCAGCGACCTCGCAAGCACTCTCAAGCGTGGTTGGGAACGGTCCTCTGCTTAACAAGATACGGTTGCCTGTCAGTGTGTTTCCGGTCGCGGTGAATGCTGCAAACGTGTTTCAATTTGTCGTCGGACCCATGCCGTTGCTGGCGATTGTTACCGTGATTAACGTCAGGCATCATGTGTTGGGCGGTTTGACGGCTCCAATGCCATTGCCTGAACTGATTCTGACCATTTTTGGTAAAAGTCTGGTCAATCTAGCCATTTTGCCACTGCCGCTGTTAGCGCTCATCTTTCTCTGCTTGGGCGTTGGGTTTCTCGTCAGCGCCCTCTTTGTGTTCTTTCGAGACTTGCCATATTTCTATGAGCTGATCGTTTTTGTGCTGTGGATTAGTAGTCCTGTGTTCTACCCAGCATCGATCGTGCCAGCTCAGATTAGACCGTTGCTAAACCTGAATCCGTTGGTTCCCATTATTGAAAGTACCCGTCAAATTGTGCTTTCAGGCGCACCTCCTGAGGTCAACATGTTAGTGCGAGCGTTGGTGAGCAGCCTCGTCATTTTTGGGTTGGGTTGGAGTTGCTTCCGGTGGTGGCGACCGCAGTTTATGGATTTACTCTAGATGGAAGTGATTCGCCTCGATCAAGTATCGCTGTTACGACGAACTCAAGAGGAGTTTTCGTATGACTTGAAAAAAACGGTGCTGTCGTTTGTGGAGGGCAAATACCGTAAACCAGCCAGCAAATTGGTGCTTGACAACATCAATCTGTCGATCGCAGTCGGCGAAAAAGTGGGCATCATTGGTGCCAATGGCTCTGGCAAGTCAACCTTGCTGAAGTTGATTTCGGGTATTCTACAGCCCACACGTGGTTCTCTACGAGTGAGAGGGCAAATTGCGCCGCTGATTGAGCTTGGTGCGGGTTTTGATGCCGAGATGACGGTGATGGCAAATATTGTCCTTTACGGTGTGCTGCTGGGCTTTCGGCGTGAAGAGATGCTTGCCAGAGCGCCCTACATTCTGGAATTTGCAGAGTTGGAAGACTATGCGTCATCCCCTGTGAAAGCGCTCTCGTCGGGGATGACTGCGCGGCTGGGGTTTGCGATCGCCACCGACGTGCAGCCTGACATTCTCATCCTGGACGAGGTGCTGTCAGTTGGAGATGAAAGCTTCAAGCAAAAATGTAAGCAGCGGATGGAGCAGCTATGGGATGGCAGCGCCACCGTACTGCTGGTTTCGCACAGCATGGAAGACATTTATCGCTCGTGCGATCGCGTCATCTGGCTCGATCGTGGTCGTATTCGCTCTATGGGTCACGCAGATGAAACAGCGGCAGCTTACTTAAGCGCTGTCGATCGCAAGCTGGATATGGGGTTACGTCACGTATAGATCTCTTAGCGCGATTGCATTTAACCTGCATCACTGCCAAAATTGCAGGTTTATTTCGGCAACCCAACGCGGTAGCCCAATGAGAATGAAAGCCGCCCAAGAGAGCGGGTCGGCATAGGCGCGCTCGGTCTTTAAGCTTGCCTGACACAAGGCTCTTGCGTTCCCGAATGGTTGGTTGCTGCGCCACTGCCGATAAAACTCATCCATCAACGCTATCCTTGAGCAACCAAGACGTTCTGTCGCTGTTTTAAGGGTGGTTAAGACAAAGCTTTGGGGCTGCTTGCTGAGAACAGAGTAGAGTGGATAGAGGGCAGAAACCCTCCCAGGAGAACCCATGCTCATGAGCTTAGACCGTCGCACAGGCACACTTCACACGCAGAAAAACGAGTATTACTTAGAAGTCGAGGGACTTAAGTACCGGATTTTCGAGTTTGACTACGGCAAAGTGAAAGCTGACGACAAATACGGCTCTGCCCAACTGTTTCCCTACCAAAAAATGATTGACGGGTTTGATGGCTCGGTCTACGCCGGGAGCCTCCAGATTGAAACGAAGCTGCTTTAAACTCAACTGGGCTTGAGACTGGGCTAGATTCGGCGCTTGGATGATTGTGAGTTACCCACGTATCCTGGCGATCTGAAACTGGCGTTGCTACATCATGCCCAATTGAACAATCATCCTCAAGCCAAACTTGTGTATCAGCTTGCTAGTGATACCAATTTGAGTTGAAAAGGCGACACATCTTGTAGGGGCGAGGCAATGCCTTGCCCCTACCCAGCGATTGGATCTGTAGCCGTCATGCTTTAGATTGGTATGACATTGCACGCCTGACCACTCAGTGCGATCCAGAAATTGTTTACTGGTTCTCGCGTCTGCTTGCACTGCTCGATGCTCACTAATGCGATCGACGTGCCTACTGTTGCTCCAGGCTATCAATCCACTGCCACCAGCGATTGAGTGGGAAGTAGACAACGGGTGCCCACAGGCTGCTGAGAATAGCAGAACTCAAAGCAATGAGCTGGTGATAGGTCCAGATTTCCACCAGAGAGCGATCGGCTTGAAAGCTATATTGGATTGCCATCACGGTCTCAGCGATCACGGCGGTACCAAAGGCAATCAGCGCTACCGAAATAAAATCTTCCTGGATGTAGCGCCCTTTGCGGAGCCGTGCTGTCAGGATGCCAACAACCATCAAGCTCAAGATATGAGTTGGTGCAGGCGCTGTCATACCGTCTTGAATTAAGCCCAGCACTAGCCCAGCCAGCGCTCCTTGAAACATCGTTCGGTTGACACTCCACGCGACCACCCAAATGAGTAGCCAGTTGGGTCCAATGCCCGCCAGTTCCATGCCAGGTAAGCGGGTCGGCAAAATCAATAAGCACAGAATTAAGGAACCTACCGTCACGGCACAGTTGACGACAAGCCGTTGCAGCGGGCTTTCACGCCAAGTGCCCACTAAAGATTCGCTTTTCATTGCTTAGACTTCTGGTCAGGCGTTTGACCGGGTTCCACGACGGGCTGTGTGGCTGGATCATGTGGATAAACCACCGCCCATTCCAAGAAGCCGATCGGAGCAGAGAGTTCGATCGTGGCTTCAGGCGCAGGACTCTTGTTGAGATTGACCGACTCTACCCGTCCGACTGGCATCCCAGCAGGAAACAGTTGGCTTAGTGTCGAGGTGGAGACCACATCCCCACGACGCACATCAGGCACTTTATCAAAAAACTCCATGACGGCATGGCTGGTTGACTGCCCGCGCATGTAGCCCATAAAGCGACTGCGGCTAATCGTGATGCCAATGCGACTGGACGGATCACTCAGCAGCAAGACACGGCTGGTATTAGGTGTGACGCTGGTAACACGACCAACGACCCCACCAGGAGCCATCACAACATAGCCAGCCTTCACGTTGTCGTTACTGCCCCGTCCCAGAATAAGCTGCTGCCACCAGTGGTCGGCACTCCTTCCCACAACAGGAACTTTGATACCGGGCTTCTTGGCTTCGGAAACATAGCCCAATAACGCGCGTAGCCGTTGATTCTGGCTTTCTAACTCCGTGAGTCGCTCCCGCAACTCTTGATCCTGGGCACTCTCAAGCAAATTTTGCTTTGCTAGATTTGGCTGGAAAGCCCGAGAGAGTAGTTGATAGACCTCAAACAAGGGGGTCGCTTGGGTCTGCCGGATAAGCAAGGCAGAGCCGACAGCCAGACTCGCTAAAATAACTCTTAGCCGGTGCCGATCCCACCAGCGGCGTAGGGTATACATGCAAACAATTTAGGCGCTAAGCGATCGTTAACTGAATCCGGAGCTTGGCAGACAAGGAGACGTGAAGGTTTCAGGATTAGGTGGAAAGCAACCGCTAATCAAGGGTGCTTTGACGAATTCTGGTTTCTAAAAGTTACGCGATCGACCGCTAAAGACCCGCTCCAGTTGCTTAAAGTTTTCCAGGACGCGACCCGTACCTAACACAACACAGCTCAGTGGATCGGCGGCTACGTGAACAACAATCCCTGTTTCGTGGCTGATGAGGGTATCAATGCCCTTGAGAAGCGCGCCGCCACCTGCCAACATAATACCGCGATCGATAATATCTGCCGCCAATTCTGGTGGAGTTCGCTCAAGCGTGCGCTTAACGGCATCTACAATCACCGCCAGCGGCTCTGACATGCTTTCGCGGATTTCGGGTGCTTTCACAGCAACGGTGCGGGGCAAGCCAGAGAGTAAGTGTAGCCCTCGGACTTCCATTGTGGTGTCGTCGTCAACCGGGTAGGCTGAGCCGATTGTGATTTTAATTTCCTCAGAGGTGCGCTCACCAATCACCAGGTTGTGCACTTTCTTCATGTATTGCGCGATCGCCTCGCTCAGCTCATCGCCCGCCACACGAACGGATTCGCTCAACACCGTGCCCTGCAAACTTAGCACTGCAACCTCTGTTGTACCGCCCCCAATGTCGATGATCATGTTGCCCGTTGGCTCGGCTACGGGTAGCCCAGCACCGATCGCGGCTGCCACTGGCTCATCAATCAAATAAACATCTCTAGCACCTGCTTGAGAGGCAGCATCCATCACTGCCCGTCGTTCAACGCCCGTCACGCCGCTGGGTATACCAATGACAATCCGAGGCGATACCAATGTTTTCCCATCGTGCACTCGCCTAATAAAGTGCTTGAGCATCAGCTCGGCAGTGTCGAAGTCTGCAATCACACCATCGCGAAGGGGGCGAAGTGCAATAACATTACCAGGTGTGCGCCCAAGCATCCGTTTGGCATCTTCTCCAACTGCCAGCGGCAGCTTGGAATCCTGATCCATCGCCACAACAGACGGCTCTTGTAGGACAATGCCCTTGCCCGACACATAAACCAACGTGTTTGCCGTTCCAAGGTCAATGCCCATATCCCGCGAAAGGGAAAAGCGACTAAAAAGTCCCACTAGCCTCTATGCCTCTCAAATAACGTTCGGATGACTGATGACACCGTACATAACTATAGATGCAATCAAGATTGAATCTTATTATGTTTTTAATTGTGCGTCCAGCTAGCCTAACATCTTCATAAAGTGGAGCTAGTGCCAACGATCAGGAATGGCAGTTAAAACCGCTTCTACAAAAACACTAGCGTTCGCGAAGCGAGTGCAAAGCACTCAGCCATGCCCGAAGGGCTAGAACCTGCCTCCGCAGGTGCGCATAGCCACAGTCGGCGGTGGCAAGCTGGGTTTGCAGCCGCAAGTTTGATACGCCAACTGCTAATCCATCAGAGATCTATAAAGCTAGCTTTGATTGCTAAAATACATTTGTACCAGTCAATCATTCGCTTTCCAATCCTAAAATAGAATTCGTTAATTGAGCTTCGTCTACACTAAACCTACGCAAAAAACTAACCGAAAACTATGAGCCTAAACGCTGTCACCCTTGTGGGTCGTGTTGGTGGAGATCCAGATGTGAAGTATTTTGAATCTGGCAGTGTAAAGTGCAGCCTCACGCTGGCGGTCAATCGTAAAACGCGCAACAATGACCAACCAGATTGGTTTAACTTAGAGCTATGGGGCAAAACGGCTGAAGTCGCTGCCAACTACGTTCGCAAGGGCAGTCTTATTGGCGTGACGGGCGCACTGAAATTTGATACGTGGAAAGATCGCAGCACTGGGGACGATCGCTCTAAACCCATCATTCGCGTGGAACGGTTGGATCTGTTAGGTTCCAAACGCGATAACGAGGCAGGCGCGAACGCTGGCGGCTATGAGGAAGAGTTCTAAAACGCCCGTGTCCGTAGGGACGTGACATGTCACGTCCCTACAGATGGCTAGTAGCTGATTTGCAAGGTTACGGATGCCTGTACTTCTTGTTCGCCACCGATCACGGGGCTGGGGTCTTTGAACAATGCTTCTCCTCGTAGTATTGTCCGAACGTTCTCAAGGGGTCGTGGTGGGGGTGCAGAAGCACCGTTTACTTGAATGCTGACAATCTGTCCTTTGCTCAGGCTGAGGGCACTAAACACGGCATCAGCCTGTGCCTGGGCATCCTGGGTTGCTTCGCGCAAGGCGGTTTTTTGGGTTGCCGCGATCGCCTCATCGGTGGCAATAAAGCTCACGCCATCGATCCGCGACGCGCCTGCTTTCACTGCCTCGTCTAGCAACAGACCCGCTTTAGGTGTAGCAATGCGGAAGCTTACAATGTTGCTGGCAGAGTAGCCCGTCAGCGTTTGCTTGCCGTTGTCGTACTGATACGTCGGGTTGAGATTAATGCCTGTGGTTTCGAGTTTGTCTACCTGACGCGACTTGAGCAAGTTGACCACCGCGTTCGATCGCCGCGCGACTTCCTGCTGCACCTCGTTCGCCGTTTTGCCCTGTGCTTCTACGCCCAAGCGCACTTGAGTAATCGTGGTGGCGACCATCTCTGTCCCGCGACCAGTGACGGTCAGCGTCCGCAGCATTTTTTCTTGTGCCAGCACGGGGTTGGCGATCGCAAGGCTCAACAGCCCAGCGCTCACAACTATCGCTCTCAAGCAATTCCAGGAACCAGATTTTACAGTTGAAAGGGTTGAATGCATCACGGTAAGTTCTCCTCACAAAGAACGATGAAGTAAAAGTGTTTGATGTCTTCACTCTGCCACTAAATCGTCAAAGCGTATGTTTGGTTACAGTTTTAGCAACTTAGGGCAGGGGGCAGAAGGGAGTGGGGAGTAGGGAGTGGGGAGTGGGGAGTGGGCAAGTGATTCAAAACTCTCCTGACTCCTGACTTCCAACTCAAAACTCATCACTCAAAACTTCTAACTCTCCTCACCCCTCACTCCTCACTCCTCACCTCTTTCGCATAAGCGATCGACGTATAGCGCTGGGTAAAACCGACGGATTCGTACAGCCGCAATGCCCCGGATGGATTTTCGGAATCAACGCCCAAGAGAGCGGTATCCACTCCGGCTGCCCGTAACGTTTGCAAGCCTGCAAGCAGCATGGCACGACCGAGTCCAAGTTTACGGAAGCCGCGTCGAGTTCCCAGAACTGCTATCCAGCCTTCATTGCGCCCACTACGAGCATTGTCCTGCTGGTAGATTTCGGGATAGCAAAAGGCAGCAAAGGTGCCATCGGCAGCAACCGCAATCAAGTCGAACTCAGGGTTGTAGTCCGGTTCAGTTAGATGATGCTTGAACTGCTCGATCGTCAGTGGATGATGATTCCAGTGGTCAATAAATGACTGATTGAACATTTCAACCCAGGCTTCGGCATCACGATCGCCATCCACCTGGCGCACACTAAACCCTACTAGAAACTGTGCTTCTGGGATCGGTTCCGCTAAGGGACGCATCATCCGGTAGAAGTAGCGATCGCTCACAAAACCATGCCGTTCTAGCAGCGAGACGCGGTAGTGGTGACCAGCGCGGGCACTGGCTCGCAGGTTGACAGAGACACCACGATCGTGGGCAACTTCGTGCATCCGTTGCTCACTCCAGGCAAGAATTTGCGCTTCCAACTCAGTTCCCCGTACGTCAGGTTGGATGTTAAACCAGAGGAAGCCACTATCGTTTCCGCCTGGAGGCAGTACCCAGACAGCTCCAAAGCCTAACAGATGGTTGGTTTCGTCTTGCCACAAGCGTAGATCGCGGCTCAAATCCCAATCTGGGTCGGCAAATTCTTGACGTAGTTCTTCAACTGAGGTGCCTGCATCCAACTGATCGACGGCTTCGCAAGCGTTGAGTAGGTGGGCGATCGCAGGCAAATCTGCTTCACCTGCGTAGGAACGCATGATGATGTTTGTAGAGAGTAAAGTAGACACGGTGGGGACTCCGTTAATTTCAACCGCAAGAGGCTGGGGGCGATCGCATCCAGGGACGATAAAAAAGGGACTATAAAGTAAAGGGTGTCGATCGCGTAGCAGCCGTTCGCGCTTATGTGACTACACGTTGAACTGAGGCAATTTCGTAGTAAGAGTAAAAAAATGCCTGTGATTCTGGCAGAAAACTTAAGCAAAATGTATCCCGTTGCGGTGAAAGAGCCGGGGCTGAAAGGCACCGTGCAGCACTTTTTTCGGCGCACGTATCGTCAGATCAAAGCGGTTCAGAACGTTTCGTTTGCCATTGAGCCAGGGGAAGTTGTGGGCTTTCTGGGCGCAAACGGAGCGGGCAAGACGACCACGCTGAAGATGCTTACGGGACTCATTCACCCCTCTGCCGGACGCATCAGTGTGGCGGGACATGTACCGTTTCAGCGCAAGTTTGCGTTTTTGCAGAACATTACGCTGGTGATGGGGCAAAAGCAGCAGTTGATTTGGGATTTGCCCGCGCTGGATTCCCTGCGGATTAATGCGGCAGTCTATGGCATTAGCGATCGCGATTTCAAAACGCGCGTAGGCGAACTCACCGAAATGCTGTCCTTAGAGGGGAAGCTGACTCAGGCTGTACGGAAACTTTCTCTCGGTGAGCGGATGAAAGCCGAACTGCTGGCAGCGTTGATCCACCAGCCGCACGTCCTTTTTCTTGACGAACCGACGTTAGGGTTGGACGTGAATGCTCAGGTCAGCGTCCGCGAGTTTTTGCGTGCGTACAATCAGCGCTACCAGGCAACCGTCTTACTCACGAGTCACTACATGGCAGACATCACGGCGCTCTGTCAGCGGGTGCTGGTCATCCACGAAGGACAGTTGATTTACGATGGCAGTCTGGATGGCTTGGTCGATCGCTTTGCCCCCTGCCGTGAAGTCAACATTGAACTGGCGCACCCCTATGCTGCCGAAAAGCTCTCTCTGTATGGCGATTTAGAGTCAGTGGATGGCGCGATCGCCAAATTTTTGGTGCCCCAAGAACGCCTCACTCGCACCGTTGCCAAACTGCTGTCTGAGCTAGAAATTGTCGATTTATCGGTGACAGAGCCACCGATCGAGGAAGTAATTGGACGGGTATTGCGATCGGGAGTAGCGACATGAACCGCATCATTAACATCGCCCGTACAATGACCTCCGTCTACTACGCCTACATGGTGGAGTACCGCGCTGAATTGCTGCTGTGGGTACTGTCGGGTTCGCTGCCGATTATTTTGATGGGCATTTGGATGCAGGCAGCGCAGACAGGGAACTTTGGCTTAACGCCGATCGAGTTTGCTCGCTACTTTTTGGCTGCGTTCATTGTGCGCCAGTTCACCGTTGTGTGGGTCATCTGGGAATTTGAGCGCGAGATTGTGGAAGGGAAGCTATCCTTTCGCCTGTTGCAGCCGCTTGATCCCGTCTGGCATCACTTTTTCTCCCACTTTGCGGAACGGTTTGCCCGACTGCCCTTCGCCTTTGGGTTGATTGCTCTTTTTTTCTGGCTTTACCCACAGTCGTTTTGGCTACCCAGTTTAGGTGGCTTTCTGCTGTTCTTGCTGACGGCTGTGTGTGCGTTTGCGCTGCGGTTTTTGATGCAGTACACGCTGTCAATGTTCGCCTTCTGGACGGAGCGGGCGAGTGCATTAGAACAGTTCTGGTTTTTGTTTTACTTGTTTTTGTCGGGGATGGTGGCTCCACTTGAAGTCTACCCGCCTCAAATGCGCGCGATCGTCCTCTGGACACCGTTTCCCTATCTCATCCACTTCCCTGCCAGCTTGCTCGTAGGTCTGCCCGTCAACCTGGGTCAGGGATTGCTAGTCATGCTCGGATGGAGCGCTGTGTTTTTCGCGATTTACCGCTGGCTCTGGTCTAAAGGGTTGAAGCAGTATTCAGGGATGGGCGCGTGAGGGGGAGTTTTAAGACTTAGCCCTCTCTCGTTCAATCTTAGGAACAAGAATTTAATCACCTCGGCGTTTTCCGTAGGGGCGCACAGCCGTGCGCCCCTACCTGCGAACAATTTGTCGGTTTTATTTAATCCACGATCCTTAGCGAGAAGACACCAAGGCACAACTGGCGTTTAGCTCAGCCGCAGGAGGCATCAGCGCCACAACATGCGGTACAGGACGGGGGGTATAGCCTACTAGCGATGCTCCCTTATAGGCAAGCGACGTACTGGCACCAGAGTCCAGCATGACCGCATTGCGAAAGCCTGCTTTGGCAAGCGCGGCTCCTAAATCGACTGAGCCGATCGGTTCCGCAGAGACACCAATTTGCGGTTGACCTGCCTGGTTAATGCCCCAAAACGCCCGATGCCGTTGTTCGTTGACACTATACAGGCGACCAAAGCGTTCAAGGGGCTGGGGCTGTTCATTTTCTACTAGCCAGCCAGCCGCCACAAACGCATCCGTCACATCGGGTAGCTCCGCCTGAATGCCTTCCAGGGTGTTGTGCTTGATGTAGTCAAAGGGCACGAACTTAACGGCATTGGGACTAATCAACACCAGCGGACGTTTGGCAAGAAAGGGAATCTCGCCCCGCTTACCGGGAATAAATTCGCCTTCAGACTGGCTCAAAACAGGACCTAACATGGCGTTAGAGTCTAAGAACTCCAAAGAGAAGAATCCACCATCTACAGCGGCGATCGCGCCTGTGCCCTCCAAAATCTTTGGTACTTGGTCGCGCGTTTTGGCATGAATCGTTACGGGTTTACCACCCGCAATGAAGATAAACGGCGTGTTGTCAATCGTGGCATTGGTGCGGACAACAGGAGATGTAAAGTCAAACGTCTGGCTAAAGGTTGGCAGCTTGGAACCACCCCAAGCGACATTGACCATTTCAGTCAAACGCGATTGCCCAATGCGCCCGATCGTCAGCAGATTGTCTGATTTTCCTGCCAGTCGCTCATCGTTATCATCCATCGTGAGCGCAGCCGCATACCCCGCCTGTTTCACAGACTCAACGGCTTGAGCATCATACTTTCCTTCGGGATAGGTGAAATAGCGCACGGGTACGCCCAACTCCGTCTCCAAAAGACGTTTTGATTCCTGGGTTTCGATCGCAAGCTCACTTGGGGTCAGCCCTGCCATCACCTTATGGTTAACGCTGTGAGACGAAATCGTGATCAGCGGGTCTTTTGCCATTTCCCGCAGGTGCTCCCAGGTCAGGCTCGATCGCCCGATGGGCTTACCCACCTTAGCGGTGTAGATCGCGAAGAGGGCAGGATAGTTGTATTTTTTCAGCAGTGGATAAACATGATCGTAGTGTCCGCTATAGCCGTCGTCAAACGTCAACAGAATGGGCTTTGCAGGCAAAGGAAGCCCCGTCCGCAGATGCGTGACTAGCTGATCCATACTGATTGGCGTTAAGCCCTTCTGCTTGATCAGTTGGAGTCGCTGCTCAAACTCTTCTGGGGTGACATCAAAAAACACTTTCTTTGTCGGCAGAATGTCGTGATACATGATCACAGGCACTTTGGCTAACCGAGCACGTGGGTTGATTTCTGGGAAGGGAGCAGCATTTAAATATGCCAGCATTTGCGGCGCTACGCTCTCAAGCAGCGTCCCGATGCCGATCGCGGGTTGTTCGATCAGCGTTGCCGTTTGGGTCACATTGCTCACCAACTGGGTCAAGCTGCCAGCCTGAGCCGAACGTAGCGGCTGACAGCTTGTTGGCAATGGCTCAGTGGGCACTCCAGTCGGTGCCTCAGTGCCAAACTCATAACTAGATTCATACGTCCAGACTGGATTGAAGAACCCACTGTAAAGCGGCAACAGCGTCGCTAAAGCACCGATCAAGAGAATTTTGCCATGCCCGTGGCACTGAAACTTCGCTGCTGTTTTAACCACTCGTGTCACCCATTTCTGCTTGTTTTGCACAACCCTACCCAACACACGACTCTAAAGGAATTGATCACCAACAGCGTTCACACTAGCGATCGATCGTTCAAACCTTTGCTTAGTTGCTCAACCTGTCAACCTGGCAGAAGCCGCATCGCATTGATCAACCTGAGATACCCTTGCTAGATCTACTCTATTTCTGAGCGTTTGTCAGGTTTTTTAGCATACCTACTGCTACATTGAGCGCGATCGCGCGGGACATCGCTAGCTGCTTCCTGACTAGCTACCATCAGAACTGCCAGCGACTCTTTAAAGTTTTTAAACACCCGCCGCACCCTAGCAGCCACCATATCCAGGCCTAAGTCAGCACGGATGCATCCCGTTGAAGCATTGGTCAGGTAAACGGCAAAGTAAAAGCCTCCCTCGCGGAAGGCTTTAGTTATGGTGATTTGACTCTAGGACATCTCTATAGTGGGCGATCGCCAAACCAAAAAACTGTATAAACGATCGCTTGCTGCGACCATTTTCTCTGCGTAAAAGGCGTTTCGGTCAAATTGTAGGGCTTCTCTAACATTTAAGGCACTCGCAAAGGTAGCCACCGACAAAAGCTAGACAAGTTTGCTTTATGGCAATAGACAGATGGGTTAGGACGGGGTGCAGGGGTGCACCCCCTGGCTGGGGGCAAATCCCCCACACCCCCTTTGATCCCCATGTCCTAAACGTTGTGACGATCGCTATATAAAGATTTTCAACCAATTTATGACCGCGAGTTAGATCTTTTTAGCGTAGGGAACATTAAACCAGAAGCAACAAACGCTTGGTCTCAACCAGGTCTTCCCTACTTAATGCCATCGACTGCGACGGCTCATGCCACTTCTTCATAACCTTGATTAGCTTCCACAACGTTCAGGTCTCGCCTTTCAGCAGGGGCGCTCTCCTTGCTGCTCGCGTGACGGATTCATACCACTTAGATTTCGTCGAGAAAAGACTATGGTGATTTCAACGCCTCAAGAAAACCCTGTCAGGTTGAGAAACCCTAAGAAACACAACCACTACGGCTTTCGAGACTTCTTCCAATTTGACCAACATCAAGGCACGATCGTCGATTGGAACGGCAGCAGAAATGTGCTGACGACCGAAGATTTCATCATTGGTCTGGTTGAGGGGTTAGAAGAAGAGGTTGGTGATGCCTCAGCCGCAATTATGTATACGATCGGCTGCGAATGGGGGCAGAAAGATGCCTTCTTCTTTGAAAAGTGGTTTGAAAAGGAATTCGATCGCAGCCTGCGCCAAACAAACCTCCTCTTTCTGCTCGAAACCTGGTGGTGGCCCTTCACCTCCCAAGGCTGGGGACGCTGGGAAGTTGATATGGGCGATCGCAAGCAAGGTTTCATGTTCATCAACGTGTTTGATTCTGCTGTGGCTCGCAGCCTGGGTGATGTTGGCAAACCCGTCTGCTTCCTTTATGCCGGACTCTTTGCTGGCTTTTTTACCGAAATGGTGAAGAAGCAATTGAGCTGTATTGAGATTCAGTGCTACTCAATGGGCGAAACCTACTGCAAATTTCTCCTCGGTGGTCAAGACCGGATTGATGCCGCCTCCTTTTGGCTGAATGAAGGGGCAACCGCCAGAGACATCGAGAAGCGTTTACGCACAGGAGATTTACTGCGATGAGTGCTCTTACTCTCCCTCAAACCAATGGTTCTAAAGCGATATTTGCGCCTGAATCATGGCAGCGGGAATCTGTGAAAACATTCTTCACAGGCGTGAACTGGGAAGACCATACGCCTGCTGTTCAAGAAATCAAACTGAGCTTAGCCGAAGGCAGCAACGAGCCGCTCAAGCTGACGATGAGTGTCTGTCAATTCTTCGCCACAATCAATTGGGAAGGCATTGCGATCGCGGCTTCTGCTCCTGTCCAATCTTCTCCAACGCCAGCCAACGATGATCTCACGCTAGACAGCTTTTCTGGGCTTTTTTAGAAAAAAGTAGGAGAAGTTGATAGTTGTTGGTTTTTAGTTTTTAGCTGTTAGAGAAAAGTAGAACTTAACGCTCAAAACTCAAAACTCAAAACTCAAAACTCAAAACTTTCTCCCCTTACGTCCCCCTCCACCCCCTTACCCAATATGCACCCACAAATTGAAACGATCTTTGACGAAGCTGAGCATCGGTATCTTAAACCCGAAGAGTTAGGCTTAATTAATCAATACGTTAGCTCTCTACCTGAGCGTTTAGATACCTACCGAGCGGTACGCGATCGCGAACTCGAAATCATGCAGCAGGTAGCAGACCAATTGGAAGCGGCACTGCCTCAAGAGTCAGTTGAGAACCTGGAGCGGAGCCTTAAAAATGCGCTGCTGCTATTGCGTTACTCTGCGATGGGTATGTTGCTAAATGATGAAGCGTTTGTGCAAGAACGGTTGGTAAGTTGGTTAACAAAAACGCTCGGCGTTCACAACACACGGGCGATTGATGCTGCGCTTTTTCGCCTGCTCAACCAGCGCCTGACACAAACACTCACTGCAAAACAGATCAATTTAGTCGGTCCACATATTGCAAAAGTGCAAACCGCGATACTGCAAGTGCCCACCCTCGCTACAGTTGGGTCATAAAAAGTGGATAGTTGCTCGTCTTAGCACCACGAACTAGCAGAAGCTACCCCTCTTCCTGACTGCGATTTGTTGCTTTTCTACCTAATCAATGCCAGCCTTTCCGATCAAATTACCCCCTGGTAGCGCTCTATGATTTCTGTTGCTGATTTATTAACAAATAACCGCGTTCCTGGTAACTATTTTGCGGTCGATGCCTATGTGAAGGGCGACCTGGAAATGGGTTTATTGGAGAATCGTCGTGGCGATCGCTTACTGGCGCTACCCGAAACCTTGATCCAGGGAATCTATTCGGGTTTGCAAAAGGAAACGGGTCAGGCATCGCGTTTAGTACTGTTTAACTGTGGGCGCTGGTGGGGTAAAAATTTTTACACCCGCTTTCGCGAAGAGCTGACTGACTACTACGGCACAGCACTGGCAGATATGTCGATGCTAGAGTTTCTTAACAGTTTGCAATCCTGCTGGGTTGCGTATGGCTGGGGCAAAATTGAGTTGGATCAGTCTCACCAGCGGCGGGGCTTTTTGTTGATCAAAACGGTTGGTTCTCCGTTTGCTAACCATGCGCCTAAGGGTGACGTACCGATCTGTTTTTTAGAAGCGGGTGTTTTAAGCGCATTCTTTAGCCAGCTAACCGGACGCGAGTTGCACTGCCTGCAAACAGCCTGTGAGTCGTTAGGCGCAGACTGTAATCAGTTTTTACTGGGCTTAGCCAACCGTCTACAGCCTGCTGAAAGCATGGTTGAAAATCATCTGGATCATGATGCGATCGTGCAAAAAATTTGTGCCTGAAAATTTGTGCCTGAAAATGAAGCTGTTAGTTGCTGGAGCTGAACATAACTAGAGATTCGACAGCGGCTGTTGATGAAAGAGTTAAAGAATCTTGTTCAAACTAGGTTGACTGCTGAAAATGAACGATTTCGCCACTCTACAACGGTGCTTCTAGAATGCTTTAACGGCAGATAATTACCAATAGCCAACAACTAAAAGTCTTTTGTATGACCAACAGGCTGTACAACCAACAACTAAAAACTAATAACTATTCCACGGTGTGTCATATCTCCTTGCAAAAGATCTAAAGCGTTCTAAATATCGACTGTTAGGGCTGATTGGACAAGGGCAATTTGGGCGAGTTTACTGTGCCAGTCATCGCAAAACTGGTTGTCTGTTTGCGCTCAAAGAACTTGACAAACAGCGGTTTCCGACTCATAAGTTCTTGCGCGAACTACGCTTTCTGCTGAGCTTACAACACGCCAATATTGTGACTTGTTATGCTCTGGAGCACACCCCGACTGGGCGCTATCTCGTGATGGATTACTGCGAGGGTGGCACATTACGCGGGTTGATGGGGGAAGGTGTACGGCTGCATCCAGTGCAGTGTCTGAAACTAATGATCGATTTGCTGTTGGGGCTAGACCATGCCCATAGCCGCAACATCATACATTGCGACATCAAACCAGAGAATATTCTGCTGACGCTACAGGCGGATGGGTGGACGGCTCGTGTTTCTGACTTTGGCATTGCCCAGTTGCATCAAGAAAGCGCTGGCAAAGATAGCAGCAACACAGGGTCACCGGCTTATATGGCTCCAGAGCGATTTTATGGGCAGTATGCTGTTACGTCTGATCTCTATGCTGTCGGGATTCTGTTGTTTGAATTGCTGACAGGCGATCGACCGTTCTCTGGTGTTCCTGCTGACATGATGTCGGCACACCTCAATGCTCCGGTCAAAATTCCTGAGACTATGCCGGTTGCACTCCACGCAGTGATTCTGAAGGCATTGCAAAAACTGCCAGCGCGACGCTTTCAATCGGCGGCAGAAATGGCTACGGCTGTTCAAGTTGCGGCGGCAGAGGCAAAGCCTGAGCTTGAGCAGGCATGGGCAGATTCCAGGCTGCTGCGATCGTCCATCGTCTTACCCATCCATGTCTGCAAATACGTACACCAGGACGTGCTACAGGCTGAAGTGCAACAGTTGATCACGGCATCGACAGGGACATCACCTCCAGTGAGTGCCATTGATGCGGTGGCTACAGTACCAGTGCTGGTGACCGCTGGAAGTAGTGCTGAACAGATCTATCAGATTCGCAATCACTACATTAGCTGCCAGAGCTACCCCGAAGGATTGCTGGCTGCTGGGATTGCGTCTGAAGGTGAGGCGCGATCGCTCGTAACCTCAGTGCGCTTGCCCAAAGCGGTCAAAGAACTGCTGGTGCGACCGCAAGGGTGCTTTGCGGTGACACAGCGCTCCATCTATCGGCTTCCGATCGCACTCTTTCAACAGGGCATCGCTCAGCCTAGCCAGACGCATGTGCAGCAAGCAGCGAACGGCATGACCCCGCTACAGCCTGCGGTGCTCAATCTGGTGGCTGAATTTAGTCGGGATTTTCTCGCCACCATTGAGGCAAGCGGACGATGGATGGCGGTGGCAGTGCTAGAGCCAGATAAAGTAACCAGTGTCCTGGGCTTCTGGAGTTTGTCACGGATGCAGGCGTTTAAGTCCAGCAGTCGTAACGGCAGCGCCGCAGCGCCTCGACCATCGGCTCATTTGTTTCACCTGACGATGGCAGACTCACGCTATGTCGCTGCTTTCTCCCACCTCGTAGATAAGGGCACAAACTCCTATATTACTGGGGTCTTGCTGGAGCTTTTTACCCGTCGGGGAAAGCGAGTGAGTGCGTTTAGCTTACCGGTTCCGTTGCGCCAAGTCCTAAGTGGCAGCACGCCTTATTGCCTGATGGCATTGGAACCAGGGCAGACCAACTCAGTGTTGCTCATTGATTTGAAGCCGCTTAGAATCGTGCGCGTTGGGGTAGACATTGTGCCTACTCTCTTAGCATCGGCATCGTGGGGCTATATTTTGATGGCGGTGGATGGGCAAATTATTGTCTTAGACCGTTACGGTCTAGCGTTGGGACGCATTTCAGGACCCGCTAATCCAACAGCGATAGCGGTTCTGGAGCCATACAGTCTACTGATTGCTACGTGGAACGCTGACCAGGGATGTTTTTATACGATCGATTTAAGGCAGGTCAATGTAGACATTGTGTTCTAAGTGAGAGGTGAGAGGTAAAGATCGTGAAGAGAGCGGAAAGCAGCGGATAATAAGGGAACAGTTTTTTCTATCCCTCTTGTTCTCTTTTATGACGTTCGATTGGTTTACGCCTAGCCATTTGATCATGTTGGGTTTGTTGTTGAGTTTTGCGATCGCGCACAGCGGGCTGGCAGCATTGCGACCCTGGGGCGAAAAGCAAATCGGTCCGCGACTCTACCGGGTTTTGTTTGCGCTGGTGAGTCTGAGTCTGGCAGTGGTGCTGATCATTTATTTTTTTAATCACCGCTACGATGGGCTACAGCTCTGGCAGGTGCAGGGAGTATCAGGTGTTCAGACAACGGTTTGGGTCTTATCTGCGATTTCCTTTCTCTTCCTTTACCCGGCGACGTTCAATTTATTGGAAGTTGCAGCGATCCAAAAACCGGAAGTGCATCTTTACGAAACTGGCATCATTCGCGTGACGCGACATCCACAAATGGTGGGACAAATCATCTGGTGTGTCGCTCATACGCTATGGCTAGGAACATCATTTATGGTCGTCACTTCGATCGGGTTAGTACTGCACCATTTGTTTGGTGTGTGGCATGGCGATCGTCGCCTACTGGCTCGTTACGGTGAAGCGTTTGAAGCGGTAAAGAAGCGTACCTCAGTTGTACCGTTTGCGGCGATCGTACAGGGGAAACAGTCTCTTAACTGGCAAGAATTTGTTCGCCCTGCGTACTTAGGCGTTGGCGGTTTCGTGCTGTTTTTTTGGTGGGCACATCCCATTTTGATTCGTGCAACAAATAGCGTTGGCTGGTAGGATGATCCCAAGTTAAGTATTAAGCATCTGAATCATAAGGAAATCTAAACCTGCGATGGGCGAACAAACCTTTGTAGAAGAAGTTTTGGAATCTCCTAACCCTGTGGTTGTGCATTTTGGAGCGCCCTGGTGTGGTCCCTGCAAAATGATCGAACCACTCTTAACGCGCTTTCAGGCTGAATGGGGCAAACAATTTAAGTTGATTGGGATTAATGCCGACGAGAACCTCAAGCTGTCAAGTCGCTACCGCATTACAACCCTACCGACTATCCTTCTGTTTGAGGGTGGCAAGGTGATACATCGGCTGGAAGGTTTGCATCGACGCGATGATCTTTGGGCAGAGTTACAGAGAGTACTAATCAATCCGCCTCAAGCGAATGTTCAGCCTGAAGTCATTCCATCCGATCGCGGTTAGTGACTAAGGGCTGGGGGTGACTCATCATGATTGGAAGTGCGTCCAATTTGAAGACGCGATCATGTTGTGCTGAAGCTTTGCTCTTCAAGCCTGTTAGTCTCCTAGACGGAACGCTTGAACTTCAATGTTGCTTCTCTAGCATTCTCGAAGATGAGCAACTTGAACGCTGAAATCTCTTTCTTACATGCGATCGCTTTGGTACGTCGGCTTGCTCTGGCAAAAGCCGGGAATTTGGAGCATAGTCCCAAACTGGGTCACAGCAAGCAACCAATGGGGATGAGGCTGCAAACATTTACGAAGCCCCACCTTTCTACAGAGGCAGTTCCTTTGAGTGTTGGGAATACTGAGCCGTGGAAACGCCAGAATGTTGTGTTCGCATCTGACAGTTTCTTGTTAAGCGTGTGTCACAATGTAAACGGTTTTCCCAACCAAGTGAAGAACTTTAACCATAGGCATGAGCAATGGAAGCGATTTATCAGTACGCCTGGCTGATTCCAGTCTTGCCGCTAGCTGGTGCAATGATTATCGGTTTGGGGCTGATCTCCTTGAACAAAGCAACCAATCAGCTACGACAGGTTAATTCAATTTTTATTGTCTCGCTGACTGGAGCCGCGCTGGTGCTTTCGTCAGGGCTGCTTTGGAGCCAAATTAATGGTCATGCGCCTTACACGCAGATGATTGAGTGGGCATCGGCAGGGGACTTTCATCTCAGTCTGGGCTACACCATTGACCATCTCACTGCTTTGATGCTGGTGATTGTGACGACGGTCGCGTTCCTCGTCATGATCTATACGGATGGTTACATGGCACATGATCCTGGCTATGTGCGCTTTTACGCCTATTTGAGCTTGTTCAGTTCCTCAATGCTGGGGCTGGTGATGAGTCCAAATCTGGTGCAGGTTTACATCTTTTGGGAGCTGATAGGGATGTGTTCCTACCTGCTCATTGGCTTTTGGTTCGATCGCAAAGCCGCTGCTGATGCCTGTCAAAAGGCATTTGTCACCAACCGAGTGGGTGACTTTGGTCTACTGTTGGGCATTTTGGGGCTTTACTGGTCAACGCGCAGTTTCGACTTCGCCACGATCGGCGAACGTCTTCAAGACCTGGTGCAATCGGGCGCGCTCAGTGGTGGGCTTGCCGCGCTGTTTGCCATCCTGATTTTCTTGGGACCGGTTGCGAAGTCAGCGCAGTTCCCGCTTCACGTTTGGCTTCCCGATGCGATGGAAGGTCCGACCCCGATTTCGGCGTTGATTCACGCAGCGACGCTGGTAGCGGCAGGTGTGTTCTTGATTGCGCGCATGTTTCCCGTGTTTGAAGGCATCCCGGTTGTGATGGATGTCATTGCTTACACGGGTGCCTTTACAGCCTTTCTGGGTGCGTCGATCGCCATCACGCAAAATGATATCAAGAAAGGGCTGGCATACTCTACGATGTCGCAGTTGGGCTACATGGTGATGGCAATGGGCGTAGGCTCCTACAGCGCTGGCATGTTCCACCTGATGACCCATGCCTATTTCAAGGCAATGCTCTTCTTGGGATCAGGTTCAGTCATTCACGGTATGGAGCACGTCGTCGGGCACAACCCAGCCTATGCTCAAGATATGCGTCTCATGGGCGGCTTGCGGAAGTACATGCCCTACACTGCCATTACGTTTTTGATTGGAACACTGGCGATTTCAGGCATTCCACCCTTTGCAGGTTTCTGGTCAAAGGATGAAATTTTGGGGAATGCGTTTGCTGCAAACCCATTGCTCTGGGGCGTGGGTTACCTGACGGCAGGGATTACAGCGTTCTACATGTTCCGCATGTATATCTCCACGTTTGAGGGTGGTTTCCGGGGTAACGATGCGATCGTGCGCCAAATGATCAAAGTCGAACAACTGCAAGCGCAAGGAGCCTCGATCGGTCCTGGTGCGATGAATCCCCAGGAGTTAATGCTAGAGACTGCTCACGGTCACGCCGACGAGGAACATGGACACGAAGAGCATCACAGCGAATTTCCCCATGAGTCGCCCTTCACCATGACCTTGCCGTTGGTTGTCCTGGCGGTGCCTTCTGTCTTGATTGGTCTCGTGGGCACACCGTTTGCTAACTACTTTGAAGCCTTCATTCATGCGCCTGGTGAAGCGGTAGAGTTGGCAGCCGAGGGGGGCGAGAATCTGAGCGAATTTTTCGTGATGGCGGGTAGTTCGGTCGGCATTTCGCTGATTGGTATCTCGCTGGCAATTCTGATGTATGCGCAGAAGAAGATTGACCCAGCCGCGATCGCAGCCAAAATACCGGCGTTATACCAACTATCGAAAAACAAGTGGTACTTCGATGATATCTACTACGATGTTTTTGTCATCGGTAGCCGTCGGTTAGCGAGACAAGTCCTGGAAGTAGATTCCAAAGTCGTGGATGGTGTGGTTAACCTGGCAGGTTTGGTCACGCTCTTTACAGGCGAGGTGTTGAAGTACCTTGAGAATGGTCGTGCCCAGTTCTATGCGCTGATTGTCTTTGCGGCGGTTCTGGGTCTGGTGATCTTTTCAGGCATTACCTAAAGGCATAGCTTAAGAAGTTGTTAGTTGTCGGTGGTTAGTGGTTAGAGGCAGATACACTACTTTAGGATCGTGGATTAAATAAAACCGACAAATTGTTCGTAGGTAGGGGCGCACGGCTGTGCGCCCCTACGCAAAACGCCGAGGTGATTAAATTCTTGTTCCTTAGGCATTGATCATTTGACGCTGACGGCAGTGCTCAAGGCTTCGAGCGACAGTCCTAGCCATGAACGACCTAAAGCCAGAGCAGCAAATTCAGTCAGCCTTAGCAATCTGGTATGTAGGCTCTAAGGAACACAGATTAAATAAGATCGAATTTCTCGCGTAGGGGCATGGCACTGCCATGCCCCTACAGGGTGTCGGATCTACAGATTATTTAATTCACGTTCCTAAGCGCGGCACGTTAGAAACGCAGCACGTTAGAAACCCGTTCTAATCACTCACCATTCACCACTAGCCACTGATGCTTACCGCTAATTTTCCCTGGCTAACAACTAGCATCCTGTTCCCGATCGCGGCAGCGCTGCTCATTCCGTTCATTCCTGACAAGGATGGTAAGACCATTCGCTGGTATGCCCTTGTGATTGGGCTGATCGACTTTGCGCTCCTGGTTTACGCCTTTTACAGCTACTACGACTTTTCTAGCTCGGAGATGCAGCTCTTTGAGAGCTATACCTGGGTGCCTCAGCTAGACCTGAGGTGGTCTGTTGGAGCCGATGGGCTATCGATGCCGCTGATCCTGCTGACGGGGTTTATCACAACGTTGGCGACGCTGGCTGCTTGGCCAGTGACGTTGAAGCCGCGTTTGTTTTTCTTCCTGCTGTTGACGATGTATGGGGGACAGATTGCGGTCTTTGCCGTGCAGGATATGCTGCTGTTTTTCCTGTCGTGGGAACTGGAGCTGATCCCCATTTATTTGCTGCTATCCATTTGGGGCGGCAAGAAGCGTCAATACGCAGCGACTAAGTTCATTCTTTACACGGCGGGGGGGTCGCTCTTTATTCTCCTGTCGGCTCTGGCGATGGCATTCTATGGCGATACAGTCACCTTTGACATGCGATCGCTGATGCAAAAGGACTTTCCCTTGACGCTACAGCTTTGGCTCTACACAGGCTTTTTCATTGCCTATGCGGTCAAGCTGCCAATTATTCCGCTACACACCTGGTTACCCGATGCTCACGGTGAAGCGACGGCTCCCGTACATATGCTGCTGGCAGGCATTCTGCTGAAGATGGGTGGTTACGCGCTGATTCGTATGAATGCAGAAATGCTGCCTGCGGCTCACGCAACGGTTGCGCCAGCACTGGTGATTTTGGGGGTTGTCAACATCATCTATGCCGCACTCACATCCTTTGCCCAACGCAACTTGAAGCGTAAAATTGCTTACTCCTCCATTTCGCACATGGGTTTTGTGCTGATTGGTATTGCGTCTTTTACCGATCTGGGCTTGAGTGGTGCTGTGCTGCAAATGGTTTCTCACGGCTTAATTGGTGCCAGTCTCTTTTTCTTGGTAGGGGCAACGTACGATCGCACCCACACCTTGATGCTGGATGAAATGGGCGGTGTCGGTCAAAAGATGCCCAAGATTTTCTCCATGTTCACTGCTTGCTCCCTGGCATCTTTGGCCTTACCTGGCATGAGTGGGTTCGTTGCAGAGCTAATGGTGTTTGTTGGCTTTGCTACCAGCGATGCCTACGCACCACCGTTCAAGGTGCTCGTGGTTTTACTGGCAGCAGTGGGCGTGATTCTCACGCCGATCTACCTGCTGTCGATGCTACGGGAGATCTTTTACGGTCCTGAAAACAAAACCCTCACCGATCACGAAGTGCTGGCTGACGCAGAACCCCGCGAGGTGTTCATTATCGCGGCGCTGTTAGTACCCATCATTGGCATTGGGTTGTACCCCAAGCTGCTGACCCAAATCTACGATGCTAAGACGCAGCAACTAACCACCCGTCTCCGTGCACAGGTGCCGTCTTTAGCGCAGAAAGCTCCAGTCGAAACAGCCATACTGCAAGCTCTCAGTCCGAAGCTGTTGAAAGCACCTGTCCTCGATCGCGTTTCCTAAGCGGAAAAGAGGGTCTAACCGAAAAAGCAAGTTCGTGACCATCACCAAAGATCTCTGGCGATGCTGCCCAACAAGAGGCACCTGCCAGAGTTTTTTGCTTTGCAGCAGGATAAACTAAAGTACGCGAGTGTTATGGCAAGAGACAGATGGGTTAGGACGGGGTGCAGGGGTTTCACCCTTGGCTGGGGGCGTTGCCCCCTCCCCATTTGATCCCCACGTTCTAAACGTTGTGACGGTCGCCACAAGTCTGTGGCTAGAGAGCAGTAAGCGACAGTCAAGAGTCCCACTAGAATAAAACGGTCTACACGGGGCTGAGTCACCCTTGTGGATCTGCTTGCGTAACTGACAGCAGCAGCCTCCAAAAATTAGAAACTAGCCTGTGTTACCGGAGCTTCATTCATGGTTGAACCACTGCTAGAAAACCGCGACTACACCGTCATTGCTGCTAAAACGGCTGCTAGCGTCTTGCCGACATCGCCAGGGTTTGCCAGTAGCTGGGTGGCGGCTCATGATGCCGTGATGGCACTGGTGGGAAAATGTGAAGAACTTGACCCTGACGGGATTACGCTCTACATCTCCTCGCGGCAAGACCCCTCTGGCTCGTTCAAGCAGTACAAGAAGGTGACACCTGACAAGCTTGAGCAGCTTTTTGAAGCCAACTACCCGCCGGAGGGCTTAAAGCTGCTGGATGGGTTGCAAGCAGCGTTGGATGACTATTTTGTGCGTAAGGCAGCAGGACAAACAAAGCCGAACGGCGAAATCATTATTGTGCTGATTGATGGTGAACCCCTTGATCGCATGGCAATTGTGAAAGCGATCGTCCATGCCACTCAGAAAATGGAGCACGCGCAGGAGCTTGGTATCGGCTTCGCTCAAATTGGCAATGACCTCATTGCCAGAGGTTTTTTGACCGCTCTGGATGAAGATTTGCGATCAAAAGCAGGTGCAAAGTTCGATATTGTGAACACCCGCGTTCTAGAGACGATTGGGGAGAACTGTTTGACTGAGTTTCTGCTGGATGTTATTCGTCATTAGGAGATTTCTAGGAAACAAAAGACCCACTGTCTATGCCGCACGGGCAGGCTACGCCAACGACTTCGTTCAGCCAGCTTGCACCCTGAGCGGAGTCGAAGGGTAAAATCTTTTCTGGAAATCGCCTTAGACTAATGCTGCTGGATGTCATTCGTTATTAGACTCATGGTGATCGTTGCCTGACCGCTGCGGGTTAGCCTGCAAGCAGAGACGCAAATGCCTTATGGCACGAACTCTGTCACCACTCTGCCACCGCTTACGAGAATGTTTTGGTCACGAAGGGTGCCAGTTGCTCTTGGACCGGTCAGATTTAAAGGCGGCTGACTCTGTTGATATCTGACGTTGCCGTCCGCCTCAAATTTTTGGGTCACGATATTCCAGTTCAACCGATCGGCGTTGAGCTGGGATTGATTCTTTTCGCCAACACCACGCACATCGCCCTCCAGGTAAAGCATTTTGGACTTGAGGTCGATGCGTCCCTGACTGCCGCTGAGGGTCACTTGCTGTTGCCGATTGTCGATCGTCAGAAGTTGGTCAGACGCAACCGTTTGACCTTGCAAATCCCAAACTAAGTCATTGCTGGAGAGCTGGGTGGGTGGATCAGCCAATGTTAGCTGAGCATTTTGCTTCAGCGTAATGGTTTTTGCCTTGAGGTCAGCGACACCTTGATTAGCGGTTGCCCGATCGGTTAAAACTGTTTTGTTGAAGCGATCGATCTGCAAGGGGCGATCGCTCGCCAACGTCTGTTGCTTTATCTGCCAGATCAAACGCTCAGACTGGAACGTCAACGCTGGATTAGTGGCTTGCGCCTTAACAGCACCCTGCAATTCCAACCGCTGGGTACGTGTAAACAAGCGCCCTTCTTTGGCAGCAACCTTAAGCTGACGGTGCGTACCAGTCAAGTTATTACGCACAATCACCAGTTCTTTTCGGGGTTGCCATTCCAGTTCATCTCCCTGCATGACCAGCCCATCGCGCGTGTCCGTCGCGGTGATTTTACCCCGCAAAAAAATAGTTTGACCGTTTTGCTGCACTTCGCCCTGTTGCCCTTTCACCTGCAAAACCGACTTGCCATCCTGAAAAAATTCGCCCGTCGGCTGCTGGAGGCGCGCAATCTTTTTATCTTTGCTGTAGCTTGCCTGTGCTGCCTTCACCTTCCACCACAGTCGCCCTTTGTTATCAAACTCCTCTAGCGTCACTGCGTTAAAGGTGAGGCTGTTGTCAAAATCTTCAGCCTTCTTGCTATCTTGAGCAATTTTTTCGGCAGTACGGTTTCGGCTGCCGCAGGCTCCTAGTGTGCCAAGCACAACAAACAGCAGCAGGATCAGCAGCGTCGAACTGAGCATACGCCAGCTACGGCTTTTTTGCTGTGTGGCATTGTGCTGTAGAAGAAACAGAATGGGCATACAGGAGGTTACTGACAACATGAACAGCCAGACGCAAGACTGTCCTTTAGTCTACAGCCCCATGCCTAGCACCTAAACTTCTAGACTCTAATTGCGTCACTAACGTTCCAGATCAGCCCAAGCGCTCCAACCCGATCGCCTGACTCCTGCACCCAAAAGCAAACGGTTCGCCTAAGCTTCTTCAGAATCATCCATCAGCCCGACTGTAGACAAGGGGCGGTAGGTGTAGCTGCGCGGCGTTTTCTGAATATCCTCTTTGATGTTATCCAAATCGATGTAGCGATCGGCAACATTGATCAAACTATCACTGGTCATCGATCGCAGGCTCACGACTTCGACCCGCACACCGCGATAGCTGACTGCATTCACCGCATAGGCAAGATCACCATCACCACTGACCAAAACCGCCGTATCGTAAGAGCCGACCAGAGACATCATGTCAACGGCAATTTCGACATCCAGGTTAGCTTTTTTAGAACCGTCAGGCAGTTGCACCAAATCTTTGGAGATCACCCGATAGCCGTTGCGCCGCATCCAGAGCAAAAACCCCTGCTGCTTTTCGTTGGTGCGATCGACCCCGGTATAGAAAAAAGAGCGCAGCAGTCGCGAGCCAGCGGTCAAGCGGCACAGCAGCTTGGTGTAGTCAATTTCAATCCCCAATTGCAGCGCAGCGTAAAACAAATTGGAGCCGTCGATAAAAATGGCAACCCGACCGCGATTTTCAAGGACTTGTTCTTGGGTGAAAACAGATTCGTTATCGAAGTTATTACTTAACATGCGTGTTATGTCTCGGTTTTAAGAGTGGACGGTTTAATCGGGCAAGCAAGGCTGAGCAACCATTTGGCTGCTCAGGATGAAACAGCTTCTAAAAGTTCTAATCGTTGAAAAACAGGTTGAGGTTCCCCTAAAGGCTGCTTTGGCGGCAGTGTGCCCCAAGACGTATGAGGCACGAACGGAGCCGAAGCATTAATGAGGAACTGGTCATTAAAATCAACTGGGAAGCCTAGTTGTTGATAGATTGTTGTACTCAACTTTGGTGTAATCGGCGCTAAGAGATAGGCCGCAAGTCTGACAGACTCTAATACAGTGTACAAAATTTGTTCGACTGCCTGCTTCTGTCCTTGCTTGTATAACGACCAGGGTGCCTGGTCATCAATGTATTTATTGCCCGCTTTAACTAGACTCAGAATTTCCTCGCAGGCTTGGCTGAAGGCAAGAGCGTTGTACGCTTGAGCCACGCGATCGCCCAACTCACGCCCGATCGCGCTCAGCGTACTGTCTGCTTGAATTGCTTCCCTCGAAACGTCTGGAACCGAAGCACCACAGTATTTGTGAGCCATTTTCAGCGTGCGATTCAGCAAATTACCCAGGTCATTTGCCAGGTCTGCATTCAAAACGTTGATAAAACGTGTTTCACTAAAGTCGCCGTCCCGCCCAAACTCGATTTCTTTAAGAAAGTAATAACGGACGGCATCAGAGCCATAGCGCTCAACTAGCGCCACAGGGTCGAGGACGTTTCCCAATGTCTTACCCATTTTCTGCCCGTTTTTGGTTAAATGCCCGTGCCCAAACACTCGTCCAGGCAGCGGCAAAGCAGCAGACAGCAGCATGGCGGGCCAGTAGACAGCATGAAACCGCAAAATATCTTTGCCGATCAAGTGAGTGTCGATGGGCCACCAATGCTGAAGCGCGTTCGCCAACGTTGGTTCACTATCAGGCTCAAGGAGCGCCGTCACGTACCCCAAGAGCGCATCAAACCAAACATAGATCGTGTGTTTAGCATCAGATGGGACGCGAATGCCCCAATCCAAATTCACACGAGAAATCGAAAAGTCTTGCAAGCCCTGACTCACAAAGCTAAGGACTTCATTGCGGCGTGCGTTCGGCTGGATGAAGTCGGGTCGATCGGCATAGAGTGCTTCTAGCTGGCTTTGGTACTTCGACAAGCGAAAGAAGTAATTCTCTTCATTGCGCCACTCAGCTTCACGGTTAGTGTGAATCGAGCAGTGATGATTAGCTAACAGGTCGCGCTCTTCTTTGAACTCTTCGCAAGAAAGACAGTACCAGCCTTGCTGCCGCCCAAGGTAGATGTCGCCCCGATCCCAGACGCGCTGAAAAAATTCGTTGACGATCGCTTCATGCCGGGGATCAGTAGTACGAATGAAGCGATCGCAGCGAATGTCGTACTGTTGCCAGAGTGCTTTGAAGCTTTCAGCGATTTGATCGCAGTGTTCTTGCGGCTTCAAACCCCGACTCTCAGCCGTGCGCTGAATGTTCTGACCATGTTCGTCTGTGCCCGTAATCATCAGCACCGATTTGCCGCGCAAACGCTGAAAACGTGCGATCGCATCTGCCGCGATCGTGGGATACGCACTGCCAACGTGAGGCAACCCATTAACGTAGTAAAGCGGTGTCGTAATTGCAAATAGATTGCTATTTGTAGAGCTAGAATTCATGCAGTTTGAGCAAAAATGTGTACCACAGAAAGGAAAGTGGCTTCGCTAGTATACAGGAGGTTAAATGCAAGCTAGAAAGGACTTTAGAGAACAGCGTCCTCACCAATGAGAAACGGGCGAACAGTCGCTTTGCGTACCCAGGCAGTTGGTTTCAGCCGAGCGAAAACTTGTGGCGTTTTAACAATTCTAGCTACAAATCGCCTCCCAACCGCTAAGAAAAGCTTAAGTTAATTGTTGGACTAGCTAAACCCATTTTTCTTTACGCAAAAAACTTCCACGCAACTATCATTAAGCCACCTAAAGGCACAAATCTGGTACGTGTCCGTAGCTGATTAAACGCAATGTAGTCTCACGGCATGTATTGGAACAAAATTGCAAGCTTTTCATCGACTGCTGCTGATGCATGTTCACTGGCTTAGATGCAGCACGATGCCACCCACAGCATTGCTGCCAGTCCACGATCATCCCCAGTCCAACTGCTGAACCGTGTAAAGTAATATTAATACCTACGCATCGCGATCGCTCTTTCACGCTTTCCCGCCTCATGCCTTCAGACCAACCACTCCAGCTCTCACGCCTTCTGCTTGCGGCTCTAGGGACTCGTCTTTACACCCACCACCAAGATCGTATCCCTCAAGAGGGACCTGTTCTCATTGTCAGCAATCATCGCAGCTTTTTGGATGCGCCGTTACTCATGGCGGCGCTCGATCGCCCAATTCGCTTTGCATGCCATCACTACATGGGGCAAGTACCTGTGATGCGCGAAATCGTGACGAAAATGGGCTGCTTTCCCCTGTCGCTTCCACAGCAGCGACAACAAACCTTTTTTGACCAGGCAGCTCAATTTTTGCAGGCTCAGCAAGTTGTGGGTCTCTTTCCCGAAGGTGCTGAACCAATGGTCAAGCAAACGCTGCCAAGACAGGTCGGCGCGTTTCGGCGCGGTTTCGCTCACTTGGCGCTACGGGCTCCTGTGAAAGATTTGGTGGTACTGCCGGTGGCGATCGCGTCTGATCGAGAAGCCGTCAATGCCGCTTTCCCCTTGAGATTGCTGAGCTTATTTGACCCTTCGGAACCACTTTTTTTGCAGGATGGCTGGCACCCAATGGTGCTCTATCAGCGCGTCAATGTGTTGATTGGTCGCCCCTACTGGATTCGTCCAGCGCACCGCGAACACTATCAGGGTAAGCAGGCTAAAACGCTAGTGGCTGAACTGACCCAACAATGCCACACCGAAATTCGTGCTTTGTTGAGTCAGGGAGGCTATTAGGAATTCTAAACGCCAAGAAAATTGCTGGCTGGCTGTTGGCGACTCAAAAGAGCACCGTTCAGCTCACAGCCCAAAGTCTCTACCTCTCTCTATCCCTTCCCTCCGCGTGCCGCTATGTCTAACGTTCAAAGCCGTCCCTGTTTTCTCACGCCAGAACGGTTGCAACCAGATTTTCCGTTGTTTGTGTTTCTGCCAGGTATGGATGGCACTGGTCGCCTGTTAAGAACGCAAACGGCAGGACTAGAGCCAGCGTTTGATGTCCGCTGCTTGGCAATTCCGCCGGATGATTTGACCAACTGGCAGGTACTCACTGAGACGGTTGTCGCGCTGATTGAGGCAGAATTACAGCAAGCTCCCGATCGCCCAGTTTATCTCTGTGGCGAATCGTTTGGTGCCTGTTTGGCGATGAAAGTAGCACTTTATGCGCCGCAATTGTTCGATCGCATCATCCTGGTCAATCCAGCGTCTTCGTTTCGTCGTAAACCAATCATCGCGTGGGGATCGCAAGTCACACGCTGGCTGCCAGAATTTGCCTATCGCCTGTCGTCGATCGCCTTGATGCCCTTTCTAGCCTATTTGGGACGTGTGGCAGAGGGCGATCGACAGACGTTTTACGACGCTGTGTTGTCTGTACCTCAAAAGACTTCGATTTGGCGACTCTCCCTGCTGGGTGAGTTTGATGTGACCGATGAGCAACTCCCGCAGCTAAAGCAGCCTGTCTTGCTGCTGGCGAGTGCCACCGATCGCCTGCTGCCCTCGCTGCTAGAAGTACAACATTTAGAGAAGTTTCTTCCCCATGCCCAAACGGTTGTGCTGCCGTATAGCGGTCACGCCTGTCTCTTGGAAGCAGACGTTAATCTCTACGAGATTATGAAAGCGCAGAACTTTTTGACGGCGCACAGCCAGAAGTTATTGCCATCGCTGTGAAGCCCAGGGAACAGGAGGTAGGCTTCCAAGATGGTGTACTCGTCTGTAGGGACGCGCTACGTGTAACCTCCCTACAGACGGACTCTCTTTAGCCGATCGCCCGACGTAGCAACGCCTTATGCTCTGTCGAGAGGGCGGCAAGTGCTTTCTCAGGCTGTGTCGATTGCAGTAATGCCAGCAGTCTTGTCAACGCTTCTGTGGGTGCGCTTGAATCGACAAAACCTTCAGCTTCGGGAGGACGGCATACACCACCATCGCAGGTCAAACCCAGTTGATGCCAGTAAATGGTGGGGATCGATCGTCCCCGCTGTCCAACGTGTTCACAGTTGAGCAAATGGGACTCCATATATGCCTTCGGCGACTCGTAGCAGCGCAGTTGACGTGGGTGTGGCACGGTGAAGCAGCCAAACGCCTTGCGATATTCTTCGGAGTCAAGAATCGCTGTAATCATGGCTGCAACGCCTTCATACATCATGATGTCGCAGTAGTGCTTGATTTCTTCCTGGCTCAAGGGTGCCCGTCCTAAAAAGTGCTTAAAGCACAGTTCTAGAAACTTCATGTTAGAAGAATTGTGGTAGAAGGCGTTGAGATAAACCTCAGAGCGCCCTAGTTCGCTGAGAAACCGCTTCACCCCAATTTTGTCAGTGAGAAAGTCTTTCTCAGCTTTTGCTAGAATTTTGTGCTCAAAGCTGTAGGGCTGGCGTTCCAGCACTTGATGGTAGATCTGGCAGAGTGCGCTCTGGCGTTCTTCCGAAGAAGAGCGCCGATTGACGGTCAGCGGTTGAAAGTAGTTCATACAGTGTCCTCAAAGGATGGGTAAGGCATCTGAGGAAACGCGAGGGCAGCGTCAGAGAATTTTCGAGCGAATCTTTTAGGCGTGAGACTGTAGCGACTGCGTGACAAGATCGAAATAAGGACGCGTCAGGGTGCTCGCATCAGCAGGGAGAGCCGCCGCGATCGCCTCTTGCAAAAACCGATAAGCCGCCATACAGTGAGCAGTTTTCTGGTGTGCTAGCAAAATCGTGTCCAACCAGGACATCATTTGCTCCTTAAAGAAGATTTCGTCATCCCGCAGAATTGACAACGCGACATACCGCAAGACCTCAGTCATGTCGTACTTGCAGCGCTGCCCATGTTGTTGAATTAACTCTGGATATGCCTGCGCTAGTTTGCGCAACGCGTGGATGACTAAGGCTTCGCCACGATCGCGCAATTGCTGATACGTGTGTAGCCGCATGGTGTAGCTTTGCGCGTATTGCTCTAGAGGAGAAAGCTCCTGAGCATTAAGGTAGCGCCCGTCAGCCTCTAAAACGCTTTTTTCCAGGGTGTGATTAAGAGTGTGCATAGTGGCAGTGCTTGGAATGTATACCGAAGGCAGGGCGTTCTGATTTGCCCTAGCAGCTATGACAGTCGGAACAAGCGTCTAAACAGCCAAGGTAGACCTGCTACAGGCGCTCGCCTACCGTCATTTCTCTCTTAACTTGCCCGTCACAACGTTGAGCGAGACAGGTCGCAGCGATTCGCAACACAGCGAATTATCTCTTTACGAAGCACCGATCGTTAACGTGGCGTGAAGGGACAAGCATCACACTATGTGACCAGGCTCAAAGCTCAGTTTTGGGCTGAGTAGGCGAAGCGAAGCAAGCTCAATCAGAAACCGCAAAGCTCGATCTTTGCTGCTCTTTGCGTGCCATCTGGATCAGCGTCCCAGTGGCGGATACCCGTACCGGAAACCTCTGCCCACGTTCCGGTGTCGGCGCGATAGTTTAGAAGGAGGAAGAGTAACGTAATGATCGCGGGCTAGTAGCATGAGTCAACTTTGGAGCAAGGTCGGGAAAGTCATCGGTGCGCTGTTTCTGTATGGTGGCGGCACAGTCTCGCTTGCGCTGACCACTGCGATTCTGACTAGCCATGCCACTGGTATCGCGCTGACGTTCTTAGCGATCGCCCTCGTCTTCTTTGGTTTAGCGCCTGCGTCTTTAGGAGCATGGTTACTTCATGCCAGTGCCAGACTGAAGCGACAAGCCATTCGAGAACGCTTTTTTCAAGTACTCCAGGTCAGCCAGGGTCGAGTGTCAGTGCTAACGTTTGCTGCCGCTGCCCGGTTAGAGCCAGCGATCGCCCGTCAGCATTTAGACGCTTGGGCAAAAGAATTTTCTGCCACGTTTGATGTCAGTGAGGAAGGCAATATCTACTACATTTTCACAGAGGCACCGCTCTCACTGCCGGAGACTGGCAATCTGGGTTTGTGGAGTCAAACGATCCGCCAGTGGCTACAGTCTTCGGTGTGAGCTGTTTAGCGGTCGATCGCCAAAGGATTCGACCGAACCCGTAGTTTTACAGTAGCGATCGGGCAGTACTCCCAGTAAATTCAAAGATAATTCGTGTTAGTACTGACACAGGCTTGGGCATACTTAGTTTGTTGAGATTGGCAGGGATTCTACATCCGCTTGTTAGTCTTCTGAGCCTCAAGTGAGGTTGGCAACGGATTGATCGGTCATTATCGGTCATTGCAAAGATTAGCTTGTAAGCGGCTAACGGGCTTGGTGAGCTGGCATCATGGCGCCGTTTAGCTTGATGAGCCTGAATGCCGCTGGTGCAATCTTTTACTGAAACGTCTTCTCAAAATCCAGTGCTCACAGTCTTCCTACGCCTTAGCCAACGCTATGAAACCTGAACATCTTGAAAGCTTGCGTGAGTGCTGTCAGAGTGACGTTGCGTTTGAGCAGATGCAGCGGATTTTACTGGCAGCAGAGGCTGAGCGTCAGCCGGTGGAGAAGGCTCTCTGCCAATCGCTGCTGAGTGATCCAGTCCGTTGCGTTAACGTACCCACCAATGGCAATCGTAGCCATTATCTCAAATCGCTTGAAGAGTTAATTCTAGAGCGTACTGCTGATTTGCTTAATACAAACGGGCGGCTGCGGCAGGAAAACGTCGAACGTCGGCGTGCCGAAAAAGCCCTCCAAGAGAGTGAGCAACGGTTTCGATCGCTGATTGAAAACGCCACCGATATCATTGTGGTGCTCGATCGCAAGGGTATTTTTCGGTACTGTAGTCCTTCAGCGGCAAAAGTATTGGGTTATACCATTCAGGATGTGGTGGGGTATGGCACCGCCGAGTTTGTGCATCCAGATGATGTCCCTGTCATCGTCACGGCGCTTGAAAAAGCGATTGAGAGTCCTAAAGTGAGCCAGCCTGCGATCGAATATCGCGTGCGAAAACAAAACGGCTCCTGGTGTTTCTTTGAGGCAGTGGCAACCAGTCTGCTGGATGTGCCAGCTATTAGTGGAGTGGTGATTAACTGCCACGATATTACGGAGCGCAAACGCGCCGAAGAAGCGCTACTCATCGCCAATCGGCAGACGGTCAACATTCTCGAAAGCATCACTGACGCATTCATGTCGCTGGATAAGCGATGGCGGCTGACCTATGTGAATCAGCAGGCAGCACAGCTATGCCAGCGATCGCGCGAAGCACTTTTGGGACAGAGCCTTTGGGAGGTGTTTCCCGATATTGTCGGCTCAGTTTTTGACCAGGAATATCACAGAGCGCTAGAGCAGCAGGTTCCAGTCACCTTTGAAGAATTTCATCCATCCTTGAATGCCTGGTTTGATGTGCGGTTGTTTCCCTCTGCCGATGGCATGTCCCTCTTCTTCTTAGACGTGACTGAGCGCAAGCAGGCGCAGGCAGAACTGCTGGAGATGAGTACCGCTCTCGGCAATGCGGTTGAGGGCATTGCTCGGTTGGATATCAGCGGTCGCTACATTGCCTTAAACCGAGCCTATGCTGCATCCCTCGGCTATCAGCAAGAAGAAATGATCGGCATGTCCTGGCAGCAGACCATCCATTCGGATGACCTGGGGAGCGTCACTGCTGTCTATCAGCAAATGATGATCGAAGGTAAAGCTGAAGCGGAAGCGATGGGTATCCGCAAAGATGGCTCGACGTTCTACAAAGAGATGGTGATGGTTGCTGCGTATGACTGGCACGATCGCCTCATTGGTCATCACTGCTTCACCAAGGATATTACAGAGCGGAAACAAGCAGAAGCAGCCTTATTAGAGAGCCAGGAGCGGCTCAAGCTCACACTAGAAACTACGCAAATGGGCATTTGGGACTACGAGCCTGGTGCGAACACTGTGGAATGGTCTGATAGCTGCGAACAGTTATTTGGCTTTGAGTCAGGAACGTTTGGCGGTACAACCGAAGCCTTCCTCGATTGCGTTCACCCAGACGATCGCGCCACCGTCATTGAACACACCATCCACCAAACTCAACAAGCAACCAACTACAGCAAAGAATTTCGGATTATCCGGCAAGACGGCAGCACTCGTTGGATTTCAGAGCGCAGCCACACGTTCCACGACGAAGTGGGCAACCCCATGCGGACGCTTGGCATTTCGATGGATACCACCGATCGCAAGCGGTTTGAAGAAGCCCTCAGCCAGCAAGCCGAGCGAGAACGGTTAATGGGCGCGATCGCCCAGCGCATTCGCAACTCCCTAGATTTGGAAGAAACACTGAACACCACTGTTTCAGAAGTGCGACAGTTTTTGAAAGCCGATCGAGTCGTTCTCTTTGCGATGGAGGGAGTCAACAAGGGTCACATTACGGCTGAGTCGGTCGATGCAATCTGGCAGTCAATGATGGGGTTAGAGGTGCAGGATGACTGGGTTCAGCACCGACAAGACAACTATCAACAAAGCAAAAATCTGGTCATTCCCAACATTCAAGTCACCGAACCACTCGATGCCTTCCGGCTCTTTCTGGAGCAATGGCAGGTAAAAGCGATCCTAGCAGTGCCGATCTTCCACGGCAACACCATGTGGGGTGTTTTAGTTGTGCACCAATGCTCAACTGAACGTCGTTGGGAGGCGTTTGAAATTGGGTTGCTGGAGCAACTGGCAACGCAAGTCGGGATCGCCATCCAGCAATCAGAGCTTTATCGTCAAGTCCAGAACCTCAATACGGCACTGGAAGCGCAAGTGCACGATCGTACGGCTCAACTTCAGCAAGCCTTGCGGTTTGAAGCAACGCTGAAGCGCATTACAGACTCTGTTCGCGACAGTCTTGATGAAGACCGCATCTTGCAAACTGCCGTACAAGAGCTGGCATCGGGACTGGAGATTATGGGGTGTGATGCCGCACTCTACGATCTTGAACGCCGTACCTCCACCGTTTGCTACGAACACATCCGCTCCGATCTGCCCAGCTCAAATGGTGTCACCGTTAAGATGGAAGACCTTGCTGAGGTCTATGATTGGCTCTTGCGTGAGCAATGCTTCCAATTTTGCCGTACTCAAGCGAATGCACCCCGTATGGTAAGCAACCAGCATGCAATTCTGGCGTGCCCTATGGTGGATGATCAGGGTGTGATGGGTGACTTGTGGTTGTTCCGCCAGTCTGAGGATGCCTTTACCAGCCAGGAGATTCGGCTGGTGCAGCAAGTGGCAAACCAATGCGCGATCGCCATTCGTCAGGCGCGGCTCTACCAGGCTGCCCAGGCACAAGTCGCTGCGTTAGAAGAGCTTAATCAGCTCAAAGACGACTTCCTTAGCACGGTGTCTCATGAACTGCGGACACCGATGTCTAACATGAAGATGGCGATTCACATGCTGAAAACCGTCTCAACCCCCGATCGACAGGCGCGTTACCTTAACATCTTGCAAGCGGAATGCTCACGCGAGATTGAGCTGATTAATGACTTGCTCGACTTGCAGCGCTTGGAGGCATCTGCCTATCCCGTTTCGCTTGAAACCGTCAACTTACAGGCGTGTCTCACCACGGTTGTGGAGCCGTTTTACGCACGCGCTAGCGATCGCCAACAAACGCTGACGATCCAGCTACCTGCCAATCTGCCCTCCATGACCACTGATAAAGCAACCTTGCAGCGCGTTGTAGCAGAACTGCTCAATAATGCTTGTAAATACACCTCGCCTGGAAATGCCATTACCTTGGTGGTTGATTGTGAGCAACCGCATGGCACCGCTTCAGATGACACACTCGCGCAAATTGTGATCACTGTTGGCAATCAAGCAGAAATTCCCGTTGCTGAATTGCCACATCTGTTCCAGAAGTTCTACCGGGTTCCTAACGCCGATCCCTGGAAACAAGGGGGTACAGGGTTAGGTCTCGCCTTGGTGCAGCGTCTCGTTAGTCAGCTTGAAGGGGCAATTCTGGTTGAGAGCCGCAACGGGTGGACACATTTTTCCATTCAACTACCGTTACCAGCGCGTTCACTGCTAGCAACGGGTGCTGCACAATGCAGTCACTAAATCTCGCTCAAGCAGGCTATTCAACGACCTGTAAAAGCCCCATTCTCAAACGATCGAAGACATTTCTCACCTGACTCTGCTCTTCATGGCTCAGCGGCGTATCAGTCACCATCGCTTGAAAGAAATAGTTTTCGTCCAAACGCGTAATTCTGCCAGAGCGAACAATGCGATCGATGACTTGCACGATCGTTAACTGGGCTGAGTACTTAGGCAACGGCATGGGGGAAACCTCTCATACAGATGAAGCGAGGTACTCATGCGCCCTCTACTTCATGTAATCTTCATAGATATAGTGTCCCTCAATTCACAGCCGTTGTGCTCCACCCGAAGGAGTCATCCAATCAGGTGAACAATAGATTGACAGCTTGAGCGTCTGGCGACCTAAGCAGTGTGAAGGCGCTGAGATCGTTTGCTCGGTTTACGGGTCGAAGCTCGATAGACTTCTTCTTGAGCGAAACAGATCGACAGACGCTTTGCGCCCACCAAGATCCAGACATACCAGCGCAGTTGCTCGATTTCACTCAAAAGCTGATCGACCATCCAGGGTTCTGAGCAGTGAATCTTCAAGCTGTTGGTTCGATCAAGATGCAAACAGCATTTTGCCAACGTATCGGCGAAAAAAGAACGGAGACGCTCAAGGCGATGTTTTTCAAGCAGGAGCGAATCTTCAACGGTTAATTCTAGGGACATAGCAGCAGTCCTCAAACGAAGATGTCCTGATTTAACTCCATTGATAGAATTGTTCCCTACGGTAAATTCCAGGATTTTAGTTCAGCCCTCTGAAAGCTGCCTAAGAGAATTTACGGATCTTCAAAGCCGTTGAGCCATCACTTTCCTGTGAAGGTAGCTTCCTGGCAGCATGGATCATTGTAAAGTTAAGCAAGCTGCTGGTTGCCATGCTTTGTATGAATGGGTCATACCAATTTGAATTGAAAAGACGACACATCTTGTAGGGGCAAGGCAATGCCTTGCCCCTACCCAGCGATTGGATCTGTAGCCGTCATGCTTTAAATTGGTATCAGTTACGCGAAGCTTCACGATCGTGTTGATTTCGCTTGACTTGCCAGCCCGATTGTAGAGCCGTAGCAGCGGTCTGATACGCTGCAAGTAGTTTTTAAAGGAATGCCATTGTGAGCCAGCCACGCGTTCTCTGCCTCGGCGAAGTGTTGTATGACTTTTTGGCGGATCAGCCAGGATTACCGCTTAATCAGGTAAAGTCCTGGACACCCTATCCAGGCGGTGCGCCTGCCAATGTTGCCTGTGGGCTAGCTAGATTGGGTACACCAACCGGGTTTATTGGCTGCGTTGGTCAGGATGCTTTAGGAACGGCGCTTGTAGAGCTGCTGCACACGGTTGGAGTCGATGGCACGGGCATTCAGCGTCACCCGACCGCACCCACTCGCGCGGTGTATGTCGTGCGATCGCTGGCAGGCGATCGCACGTTTGCAGGCTTTGGCGACCACAACACCGCTGATTTTGCTGATACGCATCTGCAAGCCGACCATTTGTCGATCGCTCAATTTGAAACTGCCGATTTTCTGGTTCTAGGCACCTTAGAACTAGCATATCCCGATAGTCGAGCCGCGATCGGGCGGGCACTCCAAGTTGCGAACCAGCACTACGTCAAAATTGTGGTTGATGTGAACTGGCGACCCGTTTTTTGGCACGATGAAGCCGCCGCTGTGCCGCTCATTCACGATTTAATTTGCCATGCCGATTTTCTCAAGCTTTCTGAAGAAGAAGCTGAGTGGCTTTACGATACAGTCGATCCAGGCGTGATTGCTCATCGCCTTGGTAGCGTTGAAGGTGTCCTGGTGACCGCAGGCGAAAAGGGCTGTGCTTACTATTTGGCTGGTAATGAAGGTAAGGTTCCAGCTTTTAAGATTGAAGTAGAAGATACAACTGGTGCTGGCGATAGCTTTGTGGCAGGCTTATTGCACCAACTCTGCCAACACGGGCTCAAAAACCTGACGAATCCTGATGTGGCTAAAAGTATCGTCAGCTATGCCAGCGCTATGGGCGCACTGACGACGATGCGTCCCGGCGCGATCGCAGCCCAACCAACGGCGGCTGAGGTGGAAGCGTTTCAGTATCTACAGCAGCAGCCGGGATAGTTTTTGGTTTTTGGTTTTTGGTTGTTAGCTGAAGAGACTAGACAGTACAGACTCAAAACTCCTCTCCCCTCACTCCTCTCCCCTCACTTCTCTCCCCTCACTCCTCATGCCAGCCGAAATTGAGCGTAAATTTCTCGTTAAGGGCGATGCATGGCGATCGCTGGCAACTGGCGTTGCTTACTCTCAGGGATATATTGTTGCAACTGAGGGACGGACAGTGCGCGTACGAGTCGTGGGAAAGCAAGGCTACCTGACTATCAAAGGAGCGACCTCTGGCATTACACGGGCAGAGTTTGAATATCCAATTCCTGTAGATGACGCACTAGAAATGCAGCATACATTGTGCGATCCGCCGTTGATTCAAAAGAAGCGGCACAAAATTGAGTATGCAGGCTTAGTTTGGGAAGTGGATGAGTTTGAAGGCGAAAACCAGGGCTTAATCGTGGCAGAGGTGGAGCTGAAGGATGTAAAGCAGACGATCGCGTTACCCGACTGGATCGATCGCGAAGTCTCTGATGATCCCCGCTACTTTAATGCAAACCTGGCAAAGCATCCCTTTAGTGAGTGGGTGAAGGAGCTGTAAGTTAGCGCCGACTGCGCCGACTGACTTCTACTAATCACTCACAACCTCTCCTGTACTCTTCCTCTCTCAGACATTCAGCGCTTGTCTAATCTGTGCCACGATCGCGGTAGGCGACTGATCAATATCTACCTGGAATGCGTCTTCGGGTTCTTCCAGCGTGTCAAACTGGCTTTGCAACAGGTCTGCTGGCATATAGTGTTCCTGGCGTTGCTGCAAGCGCTGCTGAATGAGTGCCAACGAACCTTTAAGATAAACTTGCTTCACTTGCGATGATTGGCAGAGCCTTTGGCGATACTCAGACTTGAGCGCCGAACAAGCCAGGACGGTGTTGGTCTGCGTTTGTAACCATCCCGCGATCGCTTGCTGCATTGCCAGCAACCAGGGCAGTCGATCAATATCGCTTAAGGGGATGCCACGGCGCATCTTTGCAATATTCGCGGCTGAGTGAAAACGATCGGCATCTTGAAACTGCCAGTACAATATCTCCGCCAACTGTTGACCGATCGTGGTTTTGCCAGCACCAGAGACACCCATCACCAGAATAATCGTTGCCGCAGCCATATTCACGCAAAGGGACAGTTCGTGTATAGTAAGTACGGTATCTCTACTTTATTAGAGTAGATTTTTGCTTGAGGCTCTGTTGAGCTTTGCAGACTTCAACTATTCTACTGATTACTTTTCTTGCTTATGTCTGCAACGTCTTCGGATTCTAACCCTATCTGGCGCAACTGGCTGGGAGTCACGGCTCGGCTTCCCTGGATCTGGATTCTGCCGACAGCGTACCTTTTCTTCATGCTGTTTCTACCAACGGTCGCGCTCCTGCTGAAAGCAAGCACCGAAGGACCAGCGCGTTTCTGGAGCATTGCCACTAGCCCGATCGCGCTTGATGCCTACAGAGTGACCTTTAGTACCGCTCTGGTAACTGCCTTTATCAATGGTGTTTTTGGGCTGCTGATTGCATGGGTACTGGTGCGTTACGAGTTTCCATTCAAGAAGATCATTGATGCGGCGGTTGACCTACCGTTTGCGCTGCCAACCTCGGTAGCAGGTCTGACGCTGGCAACGGTCTACAGCGAGAATGGCTGGATCGGTTCTCTCTTTGCGCCGCTGGGCATTAAGCTTGCGTTTACGCAGTGGGGGGTGGCGATCGCCATGCTGCTCATTTCGTTACCCTTTGTGGTGCGCACAGTGCAGCCGGTCTTGACCGATTTAGAGCGGGAGATTGAAGAAGCTGCCTGGTGTCTGGGAGCCAGCAAGTTTCAAACGTTTTGGCGCGTGTTGCTGCCGCCGATTATGCCTGCTGCCCTGACGGGAATCGCTTTGGGCTTTTCGCGTGCGGTTGGTGAATATGGCTCGGTTGTGGTTGTGTCGTCCAACACACCTTACAAAGATTTGATTGCACCCGTATTGGTCTTTCAGCGGTTAGAGCAGTACGACTATTCGGGGGCAACGGTCATTGGCGCTGTGCTGTTGGGCATTTCGTTAGCGCTGTTAGTGCTGATTAATCTGCTTCAAGCTTGGGGGCGGCGATATGGCTAGTCTTGACCCATCACTAAAAGCATCCGAGGCTGCATCGACAGCTAAAGAAGTAAAGCCGCGCGATTGGGCAAAAATTGGCTTGATTACAACGGCGGTGCTTTATCTCACCCTCATTCTTTTTATCCCAGCGCTCAATGTGTTTGTCCAAGCCTTTAGTAAAGGCATCGGTCCGTTTCTTGCAAACCTGACTGAGCCAGCGTTCCAAAATGCAGTGAAGTTGACGTTTATCATTGCCGCGATCGCCGTGCCAGTGAACACCATTTTTGGGCTATGTGCTGCCTGGGTCATTGCTCGCAAGCGATTTCGTGGTCGTGCTCTGGTCATAAGCATTCTGGACGTGCCCTTTTCGGTGTCTCCTGTTGTTGCAGGTTTGATGATTGTGTTGCTCTATGGGCGCAACGGTTGGTTTGGTCCTTTTTTAGAAGCGCATGACATCAAAATCATTTTTGCCCTACCAGGGATGGTGCTGGCAACGGCGTTTGTGACCCTCCCTTTTGTGGCGCGTGAGGTGATTCCGGTACTCGAAGAGCTTGGCACTGACCAGGAAGAAGCAGCTCAGACGCTAGGGGCAAACAATTGGCAAATTTTTTGGCGCGTCACCTTGCCCAGCATTCGTTGGGGCTTGCTTTACGGCGTACTGCTCACCAACGCCAGGGCAATGGGCGAGTTTGGTGCCATCTCTGTTGTTTCCGGCAATATCGCCAGCAAGACTCAGACTCTACCTTTGTTTGTAGAAGAGTCTTACAAGCAGTATGAAACAGAATCTGCCTATTCTGCGGCGGTGCTGTTGGCGCTTTTGGCAGTGGTTACCCTCGTGCTGAAAGAAATTTTGGAGCGCAAAACTCGCATTAAAGAGGTCAAGGAGGACACTTAAATGGCAAACGGCAGCCTCTCTGAAGAATCGCTGGCAGCACGACAACCGCATCATGCGTCCATGCTTACCAATGAGCATGACTCTCGTCCCACCTAAACTCGCATCAGGCTTCGGATTCCCAAAAACTAGCATGATGAGCCTGTTATTTCCCGGCTGTCATCCCACTATGGATTGACTGTCAATATTAAGGCTTGCTGGGTGCAAATGCTAGAGATGATGGTTGGTTTGACCTTGAGCTGCGGGGCACCCATGAACAAATTCGCAGTGCTTTACTCTACTTCAATGCGCTTGATCTAGAAATTTGGAGTGGTGATACTGAGGAGCAGAGCGACGGTTGGTAGTAAAAAGCCGCGATCGCAGCATCCTTTCGGCAGCAATTCCAAGTGAAAACGCTGGAGTTTCAAAGCGCTCTCAGTATGGAGCAGCCGTAGGACGGTTAAAAAAATGTCCAGTACTGGGTTACTTGCGCACGTTATCTGTGTAAGTTAGTGCAGACGTTGTAACCACCAACTTTCTAACCGGGGGCATTGCGATCTGAAAAGAGGGGCAATGACCTGAGCACGTTGACGATCGAAGAGGTAGCAAAAGAATGAAGCGCTCGTTTAATGCAGCCCACTTGAATCCTGACAAGCTGAAGCGACTAAAAACCTTGATGGCGCTGTTGGTAAAAGCAAAAGCCTTTCAAGATGCTTCTGTACGGGTTGTCCATCACTACACCCAACCTGAGTGGAACGACTTCACGTTGGAGTCGCTTGCCTGCGGCGAGCAGAGCTATATGCATGGTCATGGTGGCATAATCCAGCGAGGCGACCACATTGTGCTGCAAAATGGCTCTGATGCTGACCGCTACCGAGTCGATGAAATCGACTATGATGCAAAGCCGTCCGACTTTTGGGTGGCGCTATTGCAGCCATGTTCCGAACTCGCCGATCGCCGCTTTTGGATGCAACCAGGGCATGAGCGTAGACAAGCTCCATACCCTCAATCATGTCCAATCTGTTCCCACGCCGATAAAAAGTCGGTGTAGTAATTTTCCAAAATCGTCAAACAATGTAAATAATTTGTTATATTAATTTACATAGTGCAACAAGAAAGTATGTAGCGCCATTCCTATTGTCAAGCTCACGGTTTTACTCCATTGGGTTATGGGAGGTCGCTATGGATCAAGAAATCGAACTTACTTTAGATCAACTGTTCAGTCTCAGACTCTTTACAGATCAAGTACAGCAAATGTCTCAAGAACAGGCACAAGCCTTTCTCGTTGAGCAGTACAAGCAAATGCTGCTTCAGAAAACGCTGTATCAGGAGCTTTTGAAGCAGGAGTGGAAACTGGGTCTAGACTTTGCTTCTCTCTAATTTGGGATGCCATCCTAGCTTTTGCACTCGAATCCGCTCTCCGCATCACGAAACTTGGCGCAACGATCGTGACAAGTTCCACAAAACTAAACGCAGCTTCTAACGTTGTCAAAGCGTCTCTGCAAGAGAATCGTAACGGCTGGGTTTGGAGCTTCATACCCAGTCCTGCAATCAAAGCTACAGATACTCCCTCACCCTAGCCCTCTCCCAACGGGCGAGGGAACAAGACTTTTTCTGCCCTTCGCCCTGGGGAGAAGGGTCGGGGATGAGGGTAAGCTCTGTAGCCTTTGCTCATTGCTTTGGTATTACGCCTCAAGCTGAGCTTTAGGACGGTCGTCTAACCGCGATCGAGTTTGTGTCTGCTCTGCTTGTGGAAGTGTTTTCAGGTTAAAATGTGCTGCACTTATGGTATTTACTGTAGGTCAGCCAGTCACGTTTCGTTCGACCAATTGTTTGGTCTGTCTGTTATCTGCTATGGTTCAGCCCTCTAGCTAGTGTTACTTTTTCAGCGTGATTATATCTAGCTCTAAACTTTACAAAGGACTGTTATGACGATTAACCCAAGGATCAAGCACCGTAGTCTATTGAATTTTGTCGATTTCAGACCCTTCTTCAACCAGCTTCCGAGTTTACTACGTCAAACGCTCCTCACGAGTTTTTTAGTTGGTCTCATCTGGCTACCAGGACTTCCCATCAGTCCAACCTTAGCGGCACCTGATGCCGCTGTGATGCCTGTAGGAACTGCTTCACAATTGGTCAATCCCGGCACCGCTGAAAGCGATCGCATGAAAGCCCTCATTACTTGCTTACCCAAGGAATTGAGCCAGCCCAGTCTCAAACGTGCCTTGAGTGAGATGGGTAACGATCAGGTTGAGCGTACTTTAAACCTCAAGGCTGATCCCAAGCTAAGCCAGGCAGAATCGGATCTAGCGGCTTGTCTGAACCGTGAAGCATCGTGAATTGAAACCCGTTTGCAGCTTTTTTATGTCAGCGCTTTGTAGCTCAAGATTCCGCTCAGGCTCCTTACCACAGGTGAAACGCGGCTACGCTTTCCCCATTCATTCTCACTCCTGAAACCATTCAGGAGCGAATGTCGTTGCTTTGAAGGATCGATTTGATTGGGGCGAACCTGCTCTGACCATTGTTGATGTCAGAGAGCGGGCAGCTTTCAATACTAGCCACGTCATGGGGGCAATCGCGATGCCCATGAACGAACTTATGATCCGTGCTTGTGCCAGCCTTGAATTCATTCGTGATATCTAGGTGTACGGCGAAACGAATGAACAAACGGCTGAAGCTGCCTTTCAATTGCGGGACGCTGACTATCAAAACGTTGCTGAACCAGTAGACGGTCTAAAAGCCTGGAAAACGGCTCAATATCCGATCGAGGGGGTTTAAGCCCATAGGACTGATTACCACTCCTTTGCTGTTATGAGCAATCGCACCATACTCCCACAGCTCAGCGAACGTGAGCCTGATGGGAGTTTTTTGTGAGCTGAATTTACGTGTAGCCAATTGAATGTGTGTAGCCTTCAGTACCTGATGGGCAAAGCACGTAACAGCCTTGGTATCTCGCTTCGCACTCAACATCAAAGCCAGTGTCTTACCATTGGAGCTACCGTTAAGCTCATGTCCCCGGAAAATACCATCTTAGGTGGCTAACCGCAGTTGCAGCCGTTCACACCAGAGCCAGCCGCAAGCATTCGGCTATAGCGATCGATAGCGCTGCGTGGCATCCAAATGCCAGCCCAGGTATATTAAATGATTTATCCCACCATTCAGCAATGTTTCTAACCGCTATGGCTTACGCCATGCCGTTTTCGATCGCCCAACGAGCAAGTTCGGTGCGGTTGTGTAGCCCCGTTTTGCCGAGCATATTGCTGACATGGCTTTCGATCGTGCGCTGACTAACATTCAGTTCATCTGCGATCTCACGATTTGCCATTCCTCGCGCTACAAACTGCACGACACGAAGTTCTGTAGGCGTTAGCTCAACATCAAACGGCACCTCAATCTTGGGTCCGCTGTCATGTCCCTTACCAGGGCGATCGGCAATGCGTGCTGCCTGCTTTAGCGACGACTCCACTTGAGCCACTAGCTCTTCTGGCTCAAACGGCTTGACCATATAGACATCTGCCCCCGTGTTGAGACCCTTCACCCGGTCCTGACTTTGCCCTTTGGCAGACAGAAACAGCACTGGAACCCAACTGGTGCGAGGATCTTCGCGAACATGCTTTACCAATGAGTAGCCATCCATTTCAGGCATCATCACATCGCAAATGATCATGTCTGGAATTTCTCGCTCCAATACGTCTAGAGCTTCTCGTCCATTCTCAGCGGTGACTACTTCATAGCCCCGAAACTCCAGGTAGTCCTTAACGAGCAGGATTAGGTTAGGATCATCGTCAATCAGCAGCAGTCGCTTATGATTGCCCACGCTGGTTTCCTTCATGCTGTGCTACTCACTATTCCTGGGTCGATATCTCTAATGTCGCTACTGAATCTAAACGAACTTCCTGCGTTTGCTACAGGCTGTTAAACCGCTTACGAACCTGCACACAAAATGACTCTGGCATTTGAAACATTATTGTAGGCAGCATCGGGGGAATCGCTGAAATCTCAATAAATCTAAATACTGACTGGATACTAGTTGAATATCAGGGCAGAAACACAGATTTATCATCGGATTTCACTGTGTCATTATATAGCCTCCCTGAAAATATAGCCTTTTTGGGAAAACTGCACTGTACCGATGCAGACACTATTCACTCGCCGACTCAGTAACATCTTCCAGTAAAAGCCTCTGGGGCAATGGATGCACGAGGAACGCATAATCCTGCACGATCTGGTTGGCAAGCAGATGCTCTTGAATGATGCGTTCAATGACAGCCGCTGTTGCACTGTGATACCACACCCCATCGGGATAGATCACCAGAATTGGCCCCTGCGTACAAACTCGCAAGCAGTTTGCTTTTGTGCGAAAGAGACAGTCAGGCGCGGTCGCGGTCGATCGGTCAAGACCCAATGCTTGAAGGCGGCGTTTGAGGTAGTCCCATGCCTCTAAGCCCACCTCCTTAGCGCAACACTTGGGCTTACTCTGGTCAGCGCAAAGAAAAATGTGGCGTTGGATATGGGGTAATCCCAGTGTTTGCACGCACACTGAGAGGGGTTCGACTGTGGGATCTGAGCGGGAAACATCTTGAGCATTCATAGACAATCATTCAGAGACAATTCTTGTCGAAACGGTAAAGCTGCACGGACAAGGGGCAATATTGTGGTAGCACATTGCTAATCTAATCTAAAGCTTAGATGACCCATCCTGAATTTTTAGCAAAACCCTCAGACCCTAGCGCTGATAGGGCGGCTCAAGGCAATTTGCTTGGCTTGCTGACAGCCGCTTTTTATGGCTTGTTCACGCTGCTGCCAAACAGTAACAGCTTGATGGTTGCCTGGTCTTGGGTCTTCGTTTGGCAAGTAGGTCTCCTTTGCCCCGTGTTTTGGCTGCTGGGACTGTTGTGGCAAAGACGCTTGTGCTGGTTGGGACGTCAGCTCGATTGGCTGGTTGGGCTGCTCATTGTAGGTTTGATGGTTTCAGCAGGGCTGGCACCCTTCCCGATGCAAGCCCACTGGTATAGTTGGGCAGCGTTTTGTTTTCTGGCGGCACTATATGCACTCAGTACCTGGTTGGCTGTGCCGGAGCGCCGATCGCCCTTACTGATAGCGCAGGGGTATTTGAGTCTGGCGTTTATTGTCATCAGCCTGACGCTTTGGAGCGCTACAACGCTGTTACCCGAACTTGCCCACTTGCAGGCATGGCAGCAGTATGGTGTCTCGTTGCCCTTCGATTTTTCGCTTGTGGAGCTACGCAATTGGGCACCTGTAGGGCACCAAAACTACGTGGCGGGTTATTTAGTCCTGACGCTGCCGCTTCTACTAGGTTTGGGCATCAGTCAAAGAGGTTGGCGACGATCGCTATGGCTATCGGGCTTTGGACTAGGGCTGCTTAATCTTTACACCACCAGTTCGCGGGGTGGATGGCTTGGCTTAATGGCGATGGCGATCGTCGCACTTGGGGTTTTAATCTGGCGCAGTCGGCTGTCTCGCGTTTGGGTAAGCGCGATCGGGGTCGTGGGGATTGCATCGCTGGCACTGCTGGCACTGACAAACAGCCGCCTGCGATCGTTGGCAGCAGGCGCGTTGAGCGGTCAGGCAGGTGGCGAGGTGGCGTATCGGCTGATCACAATCACCACTGGCTGGTCGATGGGCTGGAGCCACGTTTTGACGGGGATCGGTCCGGGTGGGGTGCCGTTGCTGTTTCAGCAGTATCGCCCAGGCTGGGCTGGGCAGCAGGCAGAGTGGGCATATCAGCTACACAGCACTCCAGCTCACCTGTGGGCAGAGCTGGGACTTTGGGCAGTGCTGGTGAGCGGGGGAGCGATCGTCTTGTTAGGGCTTTTGGCGATCGCCTGGTTACGTGGCGGTGCAACCGCCATCAAAACGCCACCCATACTCATCGGTTGCTTATTCAGTAGTCTGTTCGGTTATGGCATCGTCAGTTTGACCGATTACCAGCTCGACAATGTTTGTATCAGCGGGACACTGGTTGTGTTTTTAGCCGTACTGACAGCAGAATTTCGCGATCGACAGAACCTCAGCAGCCAGGACGCAGACGATCGTAAGCCGATTGAGCTATCTGCTTCACCACCTCATCCCTTCACACCCTTACTCCTGCATCCGTTCCGCTTTCTTCCGTTGATGGGGGTTGGCATTCTCATTGCAGCCGTGATTTGGCTGATTCCCGTCCATCGTGCTTGGCTTCTCTCTAGCCAAGGGTTCTCAGCACTGAGCCGAGGTGATGTACCCACCTTTGTCCAGCGCCTGAGTCGATCGCAGCAGCTAGCCACCTGGGAACCGTACTACGCCTACCAGTTGGGTTGGAATCTAGGAAACCTGGGGCTACAGACCCGTGACCCCAAGCAGCAGCAGCCACTACTCGAAGCGGGCATTTTCTGGTTGCGGCAGGCGATTCAGAGTTCACCCAACCAGGAATTTGGCTACACAAGTTTGGCGTGGCTTTTGCTGAATCGTGAGCCGAAAGCAGCCAGTCAGGCGTTCGCGCAGTCCGCGCAGTTGGTTCCAGCCAAACGAGGCGTTTTTTATGGGTTGGGTTTGAGCCTTCTGGCACAGGGGGAGTCAGAGCTGGCGATCGCCGCCATGTCGCTGGAAGTCCTCCGCGATCCGCCTTTCATCACCAGCCCCATTTGGACGCTGCCAGAGTTAAAACCGCTGTATGAGCCTGTTGCCCGTCGTGTCGAAACCGAGCTAACCGCAATGCTTGACACCGCTCAAAAGTCTGCACCGCTGGCAGCGCGATTGCACCAGATCCGGGGCGGGTTCCGCTGGTGGCAGGGAGACATCGCAGAGGCACGGTTTGACCTCATGCCCTTTGGCACGGCGCTCAGTCATGTAGTCCTTGATTTGGCAGAGGGAAAGCCAGAGCCTTCTCCCCTGACGACACCCTGGGGAAGCGCGGGGTCAGCGACCAATCGAAGTGGGGCACTGGCGATCGCGGCGTGGCTAGACCCAGCCAACCGCCAAACGTTGCTCCAGCAAGCCTGGATTTTTGCTACTCATACCGATCCCCCCGCCAAGCTTATGGCTGAGCTAACGGCTACAATGGCGCGCTCATCGACCTTCGATCAGTGGCTCAAACAAAATGCTCCTAGCCAACAATATCGGCGCGAACGAGCAGGCTTTGGAGTGCTCAGTCGTCATATTGATGGTTCGATTCCAGTTGATTTTATGACAGTGGTTGATAACGTTCCCATGACTCAGTTTTGCAAGGATCTCGTACCGTCGTTTGACTATGCACCAGAACTAGATGTGGCGCTACAGATGAAGCGTGATGCACTGGTGCAACGAGTGTTGAAACTGTAACGATGGAACTATTTCTTGCCCTATAGGGTCAGTGTTGATGAGTTTGGAGGTTGCACTGAACTGAATAAGCGCTACAATCTCATCGCCGAGTTAGAGTGCCATTTTGAGTCAGAGCACGATCGCCTGAAGGTCAAAGTGGGCTACCGTTCAGCGCCAGTTTTCGCTTATGCATTCGCCGTTGTCCACTCTTGCGCTGATTTTACAAATCGCACTGGATGCATCAGAATGGATAGGCAAACAAGCGCTATGGGGTTTAGCCCCTCTTCGTTTACCTGGATTTCATCTCAATTAAAGGTTGAATCCAGCTCCCTGTAAACTTTTTGTCATTTTAGTGCTAGGAGTAGTTATGACATCGTTGTTTCGCAAGGCTACAGCCCTATGTTTGGTTAGTAGTGCTTTGGTAGGCTCTTTATTGGTGGGAGCTACCCAAGTATTTGCCCTAACACAAGAGCAAATCATCCAGAAACTTAAGCCTATTCCAATCTTCGTCCTCTCAGGCTCTAAGGGGGAAATTCTTTCCGTCGCTCCACCAAATGGACAAAAAGGACGCTCTCTTGCAGGTGCCTTTATTAGCCGAAAAGATGCTCAGTCATTCTTAGACAATGTTGTTAAGGGCAAAGATCCTAACCTCGCGAAAAATGGTGTTCAGGTTGTACCTGTACCCCTAGCAGCTATTTACCAGATGAATCAAGCGAGCAAAGATAAGCCTGATCAACCATTTTTTGACTATGTTCCAGCACGGCAGCAAGTTGAATCAGCTGTAGCTTTGCTGAAGCAGGGTGGTGTAAAAGTAGACCGATTCAACGTAACTCCTCTATTCGCTCTAGTTTCAAAAAAGGGTAAGGAGACCGGCTTTGTGGTTGTGCAACGGGGTGACCAGAAGTCCATTCCCTTATTTTTTGACAAGGAGCAGTCGCAAGCCTTGCTAGATAGTTTGAAGAAGCAAGAGGCGGGACTAGCATCAAATACTGAGATCGAGGTCTTAAGTCTCGAAGAAGTGATAGCAAATCTGCAATCGACGAACAATAAAGATCCTAAGCAAGAGGAGTTTCTTAGTCAGATCGAGCTGGTTCGTTCTCAAGAGGCAAACGAATTTATTAAATCGATCTCGCCTCAGCAAGGTGCCCCTGCGCCAGGGAATAAAAAGCCTGCTGCTCCTGCTCCTAAAAAATAGGCAGTGCGGAGTGACGGGTGAACCCTAAAAAGGACTCAGACAACCTCTCGTCTCAATCAGTGGGGCGGGAGGTTTGTGTGTCTGGGCAGGCGCTTTGGCAGTGGCGGCTGACGGCACGTGAACAGGCGATCGCCGCCAATGTTCCGGTTGATGAAGTTGATTGGCTACTGCAAGATTTGGCAGGGCTGGAGCGACAGTCGCTGCTGCTCGAAACGTTTAAGGCTAGGGAAACCATTCAGCTCGCGCGATCGCTGTCTGCCTTGACAGTGCTTTGGCAACGGCGGCTTCAAGAGCGGGTTCCAGTGCAGTACTTGACTGGGGTAGCGCCCTGGCGACAGTTCTTACTCAACGTCTCGCCTGCCGTCCTGATCCCGCGTCCAGAAACAGAATGTTTAATCGATTTGGCGATCGCGGCGGTGCGTCCAAATCCCCTCCTCACCCACGGGCATTGGGTCGATTTAGGCACAGGCAGCGGCGCGATCGCGCTAGGGTTAGCGTTAGCCTTCCCGGCTGCAACAATTCATGCGATTGATCGCAGTGCAGCAGCCCTGGCGATCGCTCAGTCAAATGCTCAGCAGCTCAAGCTGGTAGACCGCATCCAATTTTATGAGGGTTCCTGGCTACAGCCGTTGGATCATCTCAAAGGTCAGTTAAGCGGCATTGTGGCGAATCCACCCTATATTCCCAGTGCAATGGTGCCAGCGCTACAGCCAGAGGTCGCCCGACACGAACCTCATTTAGCGCTTGATGGCGGTGCTGATGGCTTGGATTGCATCAGGCATTTAGTTGCAACCGCACCCGCCTATTTACAGTCTGGCGGGGTTTGGCTGGTGGAAATGATGGCAGGGCAGGCGATCGCGGTTGCAGACTTGCTCCAGCAGCAGGGCAGCTACCGTCAGATTCAGATTTACCCCGATTTAGAAGGCATTGACCGCTTTGCCCTGGCTTATCGCCGCCCTCATCTATCGCCATAGAGCAACCGCAAATGGCGACTCTGACAAGCTTTGTAAATTGCCCTGCTGTAAGGCGGACGCGCGATCGGTTGCCTCTTTTTGCAGCGCTTCTTTGCCCTGACTTTGGTAAAGGGTGGCAGCCTTCTGCAAGTTGCGAATTGCCTCCGGACGGTTGTTCAGCGCTTGTTGCGCTAACCCAAGGTTGTAGTGAGCATCGGCATAGTTGGGCTGTAAGCGAATCGCCCGATTGTAGTCGTTGATCGCCGCTCTGGCATTGTTCAGTGCCAGCCGCACATTCCCGCGATTGTTATAAACCCCAGCTTGTAATGTCGCCGCTCGTGAGAGTTTGAGTGCCTGTGTATAATCCCGCAGCGCGCCTTCGTAGTCTCCTTTTTTAGAGCGTGCATTCGCTAGATTAATGTGTGCCTCTGCCAGATTGCCGTTCAGTGCTACTGCCTGATTGCCCTCGTCCAGCGCTTGATCGTAGTTCTGGCGATCGTAGTGGGCATAGCTAAGGTTGCTGTGCGACAACGCGGACTTGGGATCAACTTTCAGCGCTTGCTCGTAGTCTCTAATTGCCGCACCTGTGTCGCCAGTGCGATGGTAGGCAACCCCGCGATTGATGTAAGCGGCTACGTCACCTGGGTTTTTCTCAATGGCTTGGTTATAGTCGTCGATCGCCTCTTTGGGATAGCCCTCCCGCGCTTTTTTCAACCCTTCACTGTTCAGACGCTGAGCAGCGGTTGGGTCAGCAGATGGTTGCCCAAACTTGAACCAATTAGGGCGATTGGCTGATGGCAAGATTGCCGCTAGCAGCCCCAGAATTGCCGCCAGCAGAATCGCTGGGATAATCAAAGCTTGATAGTTGGAAGCAGAGCGTCGAATGCGATCCATAAGGTTGGGCTGAGCGATCGGCAGAAGGGATAGTGGTTCTTGAACTGAGACTGGACTGGGTAAGGGGTTTGGTGTCGGCGTACGTTCTAGAGCAGCGGTGTCCGGTTCATTCACGTTGAACAACCGTTGCAGGACTGCCTCTCTAGCCCGCGAGTCGTCTGGAGGTGCTGCGGGAACTGCCGATGGCGGTGAAGGTTGGGGACTAAGCGTGTTAGATTCCAGCGATCGAGCCAGACTGGTCTCACTGGCAGCGTTAGCTTTGGGAGGATCTGACGCTGTACTGATATCGGCAGTCGTAAATTGCTCTGTCTGAGCGGCAATTTGCGCTTCTAACGTCTTAACGTCATCATCCCCCAATTGAAGGGTTCGCTGCAAGCGTTGGAGCATCATGCGATCGCCCTCTCGTGGCGGCGATTGGCGCTGCATTGCCCCCAGCAGAACCTGCTGATACTGTGCCAGCTTTCCCTGATACTGGGTCTGCTGGCGCTGCTTGAGTGCGACAGACGGGGCGATCGTGATGATGGCAACATCCTGATCCGTTAGATATAGGGCTTGCTGTAATTGCTTCCAGCCTTGGCGGCGCTGAGTGTCGGCGATATCGTGCGATCGTGCGCTTTCTGTCACGTGTTCCTCATAAGCCGCCAGCCGCTGACGGTATTCTTGCGTTGGGCGCAATACCTGTGCTTCCAGTGCAGCCGCCTCTTGAGGGGACAGACCCAAACTATGTCGGAGGTCATTCAGGAGCGATCGCCCTTCCAGCACAGGCACATCTGCCGCATCGGTCGCGATCGCAGTTGCCTCCAGCACCTTGCGATAATGCACTCGTGGGTTGTCCCTGAGCACCTCTAGCAAAGGCATTTGAGCCGTTTCCGCACTCCCACCGATTTGGGTTTTGAGCGCTGGAGCCGCCGCTTGTAGCTTCTGCGCTGCATAGTGGTGCAAAGCCGCCGCCGTCAGCATACCGTCATCAGCAGTATCAGCAGCGCCGCTCTCAATGCCTTCTGCCAAATAGCTCGTATAACTCCAAGCATCGATCGCGGCTGTGAGAGTAGGTTGGTTTACATTAGCAGCCGTTAAGATCGCCCGCCCTTTACTAGCCAGAAGCTCGGATATATGAGCTGCTGTTGCTACAGCAGGCTGGTTTGAGACTGGCTGGTTTGAGACTGGCTGGTAGCTGTCCAAAATGCAAACCTGCTGTTTAGCGGGGCTGCTGTCCATCGCCTCCTGGATGACGCTCACTGGAATAAGCTGCGCTTTGACGATCGCGCCTTGCTCGTCTAGTGTTGTGTTGGGAGTCGCGAAATAGAATCTGCCATCGGTATCCTGCAAGGTATAACCGCAAAACAGGAACACAATTTGGTCATCACTGACCCGCTGCTTAAAGAACAACTCAAGGGTTTCCTGCATCTCTTGCAACGGGCGATCGCACACGCACTGCACTAACTCAAACCGAAATTGCGGCTGTTTCAGCACACGTTTCATCCTTTCCACATCTTTATGAGCCTGCGGCAGCGGGTCTAAACCCATTGGATACCGACTCACCCCCATTAGTAGCGCTACCCTCGACATCTAGTCGCTTCCGATCTCCCTCGGCATGGGTCAAATTGCCAAACAGATAAGTTTTGCCTCACGACGTTACCCACGACTTCAAGCTACTTGGCATTCTGAAAGCGTTCATTTGCTTCAAGCACAGCTCAGAGCGTCTCAAACGAATCTATGTAAGGATACTGAATCCTTTGCCAAATGAAACATTAATTGCGGGCTGTCTCTGCAATGCCGCTACGTTGGCGTTAGGTGTCGTCACGCGACAATCGCTCCCGTCGTTTTCGGTGATGTGACTGATTCAGACGCTCAGCCCCAACCGTTAAGCTGAGAGCATCAGGGTTTCCAAAAGATATTTCCTGACACGGCAGGGCTGCAAGCGTATTCCATCAACGTTCAGTCTTCGACCCCTGCCTCTTGCACTAAATTCAGGCGATCGCCAACATGCTGCTAGAAATCGTCGCTACATTGCTGTTAGGCGGTCTATTTTTTCGCTGGGGTATACGCTTTGGTAAATTGCTGCTGCGCAAAGGAGCAACAGCCAACGATTTGTTTAAAGGTAAAACCTCGCTTTCGCTGCTGTTTCTGGGACTCTACATCGGGCTGATTCTACTGGCGCTGAATGTGCCTCAAATGCAGTTCTTACCAGTGGAATGGCGAGTATATGGGATGCGGATTACTTGGACGATTATGCGTGCCGTGCTGCTAGGGTTTTGCGGTTTGGCATATGTCGTAAGCTGGCAGACGGCACGAGTACAGGTCGTTGCCGTAGCGCTCATCGGTGTGCTGGGCGTAACTGGATTCAGTGCTGCGGAAGCTTATTTTCTAGCTCCAATTTACACATGGCTGCACAACAATCTACAGCCAAACGGGGTGTACAAGCAGACTTCCATGAGTAGCTGCGCCCCCTCTGCCCTGGCAACCGTCCTGCGGCGCTGGCAGATTGACGCAACCGAGTCAGGAGTCGCACGGCTGGCGAACACCAGTCGGTTGGGCACATCGATGCCACAGCTTATTGTGGCTGCTCATGAACTGGGCATGGATGGAGTAGAACTAGCGCCTACATGGGAGCAGATGCAGCGAATCAACCGCCCTGGAGTTCTCGGTGTCTGGCTTATAGATGGCGCACGCAAATTGCCCCATGCGGTCGCACTGTTAGAAATGAATAGTGAACAGGTTGCGATCGGTGATCCGGCGTGGGGCACCATTTATGCGCTGAACCGAACCCAATTTGCCAAGATTTGGCGACAGCAGTACGTACCGCTTTTTCGAGCCAGCGAGCGCTCCCTCCCACCCGACCAGGCAGCCGACTACCTACAGCGTCTCGGCTATCTCAGCCAGCCCTCCCAAGATCTCAGTAGGGCTGTACGTCGCTTTCAAACGGCTGTTGGCATTGCCGCTACAGGCGAACTTAATCCTCAAACGGTGCTATTGCTTACAGGGTCGTTCTTACAAGGCGTACCAACGCTGACACCGAACCAGGCACCGCAGTAGTAATGGCACAGTCACCGGCAAGGCAAGAACCGTGTCCACTTCACTGGCTTAGTTATAGAGTCCCAACGTTGAGCGTTAAGGTGAAAATGCTCAATGGGTAAGGACTGTGAGCGTGATGACTATTCCTACAAAACCTTGCTTCAAGCGATCGAACAGTTCAACCGTCTGATTTAAATAGTCTTACTTTCATGGCATATAAAACGCCAGTTTGAGCTACTTCTGGTATGTCTCTCTTAAGCATGAGTCTAAGCTTAATGGTTAAAGTTATAACTAAAGATTGCGAAAGCAGTTTTAAAGCTCTTGCAATTTATACATAAATTACTTTTGTGATGGCATTAATGACTAAGTTACCTTTTCAAGAAAGACAGCAGGCTCAAACTGAGTATATTCTTGTTGTGGATGATATGGCAGACAACTGCTTTTTACTCAAGACAATTTTAGAAGCGGAAGGCTACAACGTTGAAGTTGCCAGTAACGGTACGATGGCATTGGCTAAAGCAGAGGCTTTGCCCCCAACGCTGATGTTGTTGGATGTGATGATGCCCGACATGAATGGTTATGAAGTGACGCAGCGCGTGCGACAAAGTATCAAACTTGCAGACCTGCCTGTGGTGCTGATCACGGCGCACGATCAGGAGAGCGCGACGCTTGGAAAAGCGGTTGGAGCAAATGACTTCATCCGAAAACCCTTTGACTTTGACGAATTGCTTCGCCAAGTTCGGGTTTATGCGACTTAGAGGTGATTAAAAAGCGTCTAACGACTGAAACTGCGCCTCGGTGAACGAATGCTTACAGTATTTTTTTCGTAAACAAATAGACATCATCGCGTTGATACGTTGACTGAAAGGCTGAACTTTGCTGAAGTTGACTCAGCAATTGAGTGATGCACGATCGTGAGCAACCAATTCCTGGATGGCGGACATCTAGCAAAACATAATTAAAATCATTTAACGTTGCTGTATTAAACTCGTTTGAGATCAAGCGCACAAGAGAGCGGTGGGTTAAATGTGGAGCCGTCTGGGGATTTGTGAGCACACTTTCAGTCGTTTGAATCTTTGCGATTGCGTCTCGTGTTGCTTGCCAAGTATCGACTTTTGTGAGGTAGCGATCGCCAAAATAGCCAAACTTTGCTAAGGCTAAAAAGCAGATCATTGACCACAAAATAATGTTGCGGCTGCTCTGAATCCAGCTTTTCTTAGCTGCTACAGCAGCAATTACTACTAGCAAAAGAAAGGGCACGATCGGCACAGAATACTGATGCACGAGATCTTTCTGGGGTTGATATAGTGTGAGCAAATTCATAGCTAGCTGTGGCACTGCTGCGATGAATGGTGCAAGGTGTTTGAACGAAAAACCCCAAATAACAGGTGCTAAAAGCAGACAAAAATACTCTAGATTCGGTAGTGTAAAGAGACGGCTGAAGACTAGCCCTGGCTGAAAAATAAGGTTTTTAACAATCTCTAAAACAGAGTCACCTAGCCCTGCATAACGAAAGACGGCTTCAACTCCGGCTGGTCTAAAATGCGGAATCAGGACTTGGGTCGCAATCAGAAACCACGCGGTGCCAGCAAAAAGCGCGATCGCACCACATAATCGTTTTTTCTCAACCAGTAAAAGCCATAGCCCCATCGCCGCAACTGTAGGTGAGAGAGCATCCCGACAGCCCAAAATAAAAATAATGCCAACCGTGAACCATAGCGTTCGTTGTTGTCGGGCTGCCAAAACAACCGCCAGAAAGACAGGCAATGCCATCACTTCAGGATGGAAATCAAACAGGTTGATATTAAAAACCAAGGGATAGAGAAGGTATACCAATGCGATCGCCACCGCTTGATCTGGCTTCAGTCCAGCCTGTTTTGCTAGCTGCCATGCGGGTACTGCGCCCAAAGAAAGCGCGAGCGCTTGAATTGCAAAGAGCCAAAAAACGCTGGGATAAAGCTTATATAACGGTGCTAGTAGATAGAGTATCCAATCCGCATGTCCTCCTAAAAAGTGGAAACCCCAAAAGGAGACAATTGGCGGTTGCCCCCGACTGATCAAATAAATTGCCTGATCAAAATAGCCTAAGTCAAACGCTGCCGATTGAAAGAGCACGTGACGGATACTGCTAGCAAGAAAGAGAATGGCTGCATGAATACCAACCAGCCACCCAACCGTTTTTGCATGAGAGCTAACGCGATCGTTAGTAGAGTTTGATGAGTCAAGCTGCTGATCCATATCACTGAAGGGTTAATAGTTAGGCTTCCTGGTTTTAATCGCATTTATTGAACTCATCCAGCCAGCCTAAAGGATGCATGGACAGACTCAATTTTGTGAGTAGCTTGCGGCTGTTCGCTTCTACATTCATGTCGCTTCGGATGTTAGCTGCCCGCACCGCGATCGCCAAGACGACCAAGAGCGTTTTTAGGCTTTCCCATCGTTGCTACCCAGCCTGCTTTGGTGTGGGCTTTGGGCTGACAGCAGGTGGTGTCGGTGTGGCTTTTAACTGTGGAGTCGTGCGAACGGCCGGTTTGCTAGGTGACGGCTGCGGCACTGGCTGAGTCGCTCGTGGAGAAGGGTTCGCAGGCACCGCAGTAGGAGTCGGTGATGGTGTCGCAGTGGGAGACGCTGCGGGACTTGCAGGGAGAGCCGTTGGCGTAGGTACAGGGCTAACGGCTGGTGCGGGTTGTTTTTCGCCAAGAATGCTTGTGTTGCCTGTATCAAAAACACCCGCGACACAAGCAATCATCAAGGTCGCCAGTGTCCCAACAAACAGAGCTTTCCAACCTAAAGCGGCGATGTCCTTACGGCGCGAAGGTGCTAGCGCGATCGTGCCGCCCACAAAAATCCCTACAGAGGCAAGGTGAGCAAAGCCAGAGAGCGCATAGCTGATGATCAGCACAGCCCGATCGCTGATGACCCGTTCACCTACAGGTAATGCTGCTGCTGCTGCCAATGCCTGGTAGGGAGGAATCGCTGTTTCCGTCAAGCGTCGCCCAATGATGACCGACGACTGCCAAACTTCGTTTAAATCTAACGAAACGCCAGTCAAGAGGGTCAGCGGAAAGAACAGCACGCCCTCAATGTTTTGCAGCGTGACCACCTTAAACACATCTCCGATCGGACTCGGTAGCCCCGCCAGTCCTGCAAAAATTTGGTTGACTAACGACACCAAACCGACGATGAGAATCAGCACGGCGGCGATCGAGACTGCCATTCGTACCCCATCCAACGCACCCAAAATAGCGGCATCCATCGGACTTACACGCTCGATCGGCTCTCCTGCCACCGTTTCTGTCGGTGCTTCTTCCACAACATCGTCTTCATCAACCTGAATGCGCGTCCGGGGAAACTCGTCGACTTTTGTCAGCGACTCAACCGACTTCAAGGAGTTTTGCGGTAGCTTTTCCTCTACGGGAATGCCGCCTGCCGTCACAGGCACTTCCGTTTCGGGCACCAGAATTTTGGACAGCACGAAGCAAGCAGGAATCGCAATAATCGATGCCGACACCAAATGCCCCAAAATATTGGGGAAAACAGGTCGCAGGAAGCTGACGTAGATTGCCAGCGTCGATGATGCTGCGGTGCCAAAGCAACACGCTAGAATCGCCGCAATCTCACTGCGAGTCATTTTGGCAATAAAGGGCTTGACCGCGATCGCCGCCTCAATGCCCACAAAAATATTTGCCGCACCGCTGAGAGACTCCGCACCGCTCAAGCGCATCGTAGAGTAAAACACTTTCGCAAACACGGCTGTAAGCCGCTGAATGATACCCAGATTCTCCAGCAGCGACATGAGTCCAGAGAAAAAGATCACCGCTGGCAGCGCTCGAAACGCCAGAATATAATTCAGCTTATCGGTGCCGCAAAATCCTGGTAAAAAGAGCACTTGCGGCGGTGGGCAGGCAGTTGCACCTGACGGTATGGCACGTAAAACAAATGGCTCTTGTGCTGGTAGGGGCACGATGTTAGACCCAAACACAAACCGTGCTCCTGCATCCGCAGCGGTAAAAACTCCATCCAAAAGCCCACTGAAGACTCTCAACGCCTCGCGGGTGAGCGGGAACTGAAACACCAGAAACCCCAGCACCAACTGCAACCCAATGCCCCCAATAATGACCCGCCACGGAATGACTCGACGATCTTCGGAAAAGAGCCATGCAACCAGGCAAAGCCCAAAGATGCCAGCGAAGGAGAGGAGATTAAGAATGGGCATAAACGAATGCTCCGCTATGAGAAGTTGGCGATCGCCCAGCTTGGCTTGGTGGTGACCACGACGATTGGTGAATGATTTCTCGGCTTCAAGCACGCTACGTAATCGTCGATCGCCACCAGTCCACCAGCCCACTAAGACAATACTCAAAAAATGACCCTTTGGCACTTGTGTTTTGATCAAGCGAATGAGAGTGGAGGGTAGGAAAACGGTGTAGTCAATAGTTCAGTGGCTAGTGGTCAAAACTAGCTCAAAACGCCTCACGCCTCTCTCTTCCTGGTCAATTTCCACCGCTCACCTTAGTCTCTAGGCAGCCTGTGAGACAAAAGGCTGATAATAGATTGGTATACTTTCCTCCTGGTCTGCATGGAAGCGTTTGAGCTAACCACTCCCGATTGGACTAAACCTGCCGTTCACGCCACTGAGTTCTGCTGTCCTGCCTGTCGATCGTCCAGCAAAGGCGCGAAACGGGTTTGGGTCAACCGACGATCGCCCGTCTACACCGAAGATCACCGTCGTAAGTGGCAGGAGTTCTATGAGTGCCAGTGTGCTCAGATTTGGTGGGCATGGAGCAGCGATCGTCCCCCTTCCGAACTTGCCGATAAAGAACGAGACATTCCCCCACCCCGATTTTTCAATCCCTTTGACGATCTGTAAAACCTACTATCTGTAGAACCTGTTAACAGACGTTACAGTTGCCGTTCTTTTGCGGTTTGAGCACACGATCGCTTCTCGGTGCGTACTTGTGCATGAAGGCTGTTGCGCTCCCAAAACACACCATCGGTGTACCCTTGAATACAAGGACTAGCTTCAGCCAGGGCAAGGCGTTTTTCAGCGATACAGCAGTACAGCTCATCCAGTTCCACGCCGATGTAGCGCCTGCCAAGCTTTTTGGCAACCACAGATGTAGTGCCCGAACCCAGGAACGGATCGAAGACAACATCTCCAGCATTAGAACTCGCCAGCATAATTTTCGCTACCAGTTTTTCTGGTTTTTGAGTGGGGTGATCCGTATTTTCTGGCATTGACCAGAAGGGAATGGTGAGGTCTGTCCAAAGGTTAGACGGATGCGTCAGGCGTACGTTTCCTGCTTCCGTAAAATCCCAATCTTTAGGATTGCCATTAACAGTATAGGGAGCCATCACCTTACGCTTGAGTTTGACGGCATCGACATTAAAGGTGTAGGTATCGGAAACGGTACAAAACCAAATGTCTTCAGACGCGTTTTTCCAGTTTTTGGCGGCTCCACGCCCTTTTTCACGTTCCCACGTAATGCGATTACGCACCTGAAAGCGATGTTTGATGACATCAAAAACTGCTGGTGACGATCGCCAATCTGAACACAGATAGATCGAAGCAGTCGCTTTAAGGATAGGTTCAAGATCGGCTAGATATGTGTTTAGCCATTCTGCATACACATCTAAATCACGCCGTTTGAAGGTGCGATCATTAAACGTTTTGTTCAAGTTATAAGGCGGATCAACGAAAAGCAAATCCACAGATCGCGTCGGCAACCAGCCTAAAATGGTAAGCAAGTCTTGATGAATCGTTTGATTGATCACGTCTGCCAACGTAGCAGGTTGATGTAATTGAATGAGCTTCTGTTTGTAGGTCGATCGCTCGTCATCTGTTAAGGTAATCGTTCGGTTCCGGGGAGCACGCGCTTTTTCTGGCAACATGGTTACAGGTCACACTGACTATTCTGTGAACGATGAGCGAACCGCTTAACTCGCTAAGTCCGACTGTCACAGCATCTCAGCTACGTTAACCCAACCTCACGTCTTTGACTGAGAAACTTTTGTTTGACCGCAGAGACTCAGAGGATACAGAGAAACCCCTTTGCATGAATGGGGTTAATCTAGCGGTTAGAACCATTTGGCTTCAGCGAGAACTTGACAAACAGTTTCAATTCATTACGCTTAAACCTCACAAGGAGTCTCAACGCAATGCTTGAACTCTATCAACGGATTTCTCTACGTCGTGATTTGCCAGAACATGGGCTTAAGGCTGGCGATGTGGCGATGCTGGTTGATTATGTGTCTCATCCAAATGGAGGTGAAGATGGATACGTATTAGAGATTTTTAACGCCTTGGGGAATCGCTCGACGTGGTCATTGTTCCAATGTCAGACGTAAAAGCGTTGCAATCAGATGAAGTTATGACCGTGCGATCGCTCTCTCAGACAGGTTCCCTATGATCTACCTGAATTGAAAGCGCAGATTGAAGTGATTCTACGATCGCTGGAAGGTTAGGGTACGATCGCCCCCATCATCCTCAAACTGCTGTTCGCCCACGCCGACCAATTCCACGATGACGGTACGGGCAGGTGGAGTCCTGTTGCCCTGTCGGGGTTGAATGCTGACAATGGTGCGTTCGCCTTCCGTCCAGACGCGATATTCGGTGGTTGCCCAGGCACCATCGCGGTACTCAAAGCTACGTCCATCATCTTCATAGAGCGTATATTGCCCGTTGCCTGACCAGACGCGGAGGCGAAGTTCGTCCACAGGGCGTTCGTCTACGTACTGCATGACGGGCTGCATCGGGATAATGGCTCCGGCTTTGACGTAGAGGGGCATCCGCTCCAGAGGTGCATAGGCGAGGATGTGGGTGGCACCGTCGTAGCGATCGCCTGTCCACCAGTCATACCAAACGCCTTCGGGCAGGTAGACCGATCGATGAGTCACACCGGGGCGATAGACCGGAGCCGCCATGAGGAACTCACCGAGGAAGACCTGATCGTGCAGCGCGTAGGTTTGGCGATCGTTGGGATAGTGGTAGAGCAGGGGACGGAGAATCGGTGCACCTGTCGTGGCGGCTTCCCAGAAAGCTGTGTAGAGGTAGGGCAACAGACGGTAACGCAGTTCGATGTATTCACGACAAATGCGTTCGGTTTGTTCGCCAAAGACCCAGGGTTCGTGCTGTTCCGTTTTCATGGAGGAATGGGCACGCATGAGGGGATAGAGCAAGCCGACTTGCATCCAGCGGGCAAACAGTTCTGCCGTTGCGTTGCCTGCAAAGCCGCCAATGTCGCAGCCGACAAACGCCACACCAGACAACCCCATGTTGCAAAGCATGGGAATCGATAGCTCCAAATGTTCCCACCAGGATTGGTTATCGCCCATCCACACCGATGACCAGCGCTGTATACCCGCAAAGCCCGATCGCGTCAACACAAACGATCGCTCGTTGGGACGCAGCCGCTCTAGCCCTTCGGCACAGGCTTGTGACATGCCTGATCCATAAAGGTTATGTGCCTCGGCATGGGTCGTTTGTTCGTCGGCTGCACCTTGCGGCGAATCGAGGGGAAACCAGATGTGAACGCCTTCATCGCCAAAGGGTCGATCGACAATGGCGGGTTCGTTCATGTCGTTCCAGATGCCTGCCACGCCTACATCCGTCAAGGCTTTCTGAGCATTGCCCCACCACTGGCGCACGTCTGGCTTGAGGAAGTCAGGAAACACCGCTTTGTCGGGCCACACGTAGCCGTGAAAGATTTCACCATTGGCTTGACGCACAAAGTAGTCTTGCTCTAGTCCTTGGTCAAAGATCGTGTAATCAGCTTCGGGTTCGTACTTCACGCCCGGATCGACGATCGTCACTACGTTGAAGCCCGCCTCTTTAAGATCGCCAATGAGCTTTGCGGGTTCAGGAAAGCGCTTGGGAGTCCAGGTGAACACTCGATAGCCGTTCATGTAGTCGATGTCCAGGTGAATCACATCACAGGGAATGCGGCGATCGCGGAACTCCTGCGCCAGTTTTCGCACAACGACATCCGAATCATAGCTCCAGCGGCACTGATGGTAGCCGATCGACCATTTCGGCGGCAGCGGCATTCGTCCCGTCAACTGCGTATAGGTTTCCAGAATTTCGGCAGGCGTAGGTCCGTAGACAATGTAGTAATCCAGTTCGCCGCTGTGGGTTTCCATCTGCCACACGCCGGGTTTGCTGACTCCCAGATCAAACTGGCTCCAGAAGGTGGTGTTGAAGAAAATGCCATAGCCAACGTGAGGACGCAGCGCCATAAAGAATGGAATCGCCTGGTACATCTCATCCGCCAGTGTCGTGTAGTCCAGCGCATCCAGCGTCCAGTTCGTTTTGCGTTCCGATCGCTTATCCAGAAACCCCGTGCGCTCGCCAAACCCGTAGAAGTGCTCGTCTGCCTCGATCGTCTTCCAACCAGCCACCGTATTTTCAGACCAGCCAATGCCCGTTTCAGCATCCTCAGCAAAGCGTCTACCCGCTTGATCCATGCACACGATGCGGCAGGGATTGCGCTCAATGCGGATGAAGACTTTGCCCGTGTTGATTTCGATCGCGTCCTCGGTTTCCTGCACCCCCATCAACATAGGCGAGTACTCAGAGTCATCCTTTGCCACTGCCCAGGAGCGACGTGGCAGTAGTTTCCCCATCGGTGCCAGCCGCACTCGAATCAATGATGGCGTTAACACTGCGATCGATAGGAGTGCATCACCACACTGACAGCAGACACCGCGATCGTCACGCTCAATCGACGTTACAGCACCTAACGCTGTCCAGAAACGGGCGTGGATGGGAAGCTTACCAAAGACTTGGGGCATAGGGGGAAAGGATAAAGGATTAAAGATGAAGGATAAAAAGATGAACGTACATTTAGCTTTTAGCCTTCATCCTTTAGCCTTTCAACAGCGACTCTGTGCCATCAATCCAAACTTCAGTGCCGCTGATATGACTGGAGGCATCGGAGACGAGGAACAGTACCAGTTGAGCAACTTGTTCAGAGGTTCCTGGTTCACCGTCGTTGAGCGGAATCTTGCCTTTGGGAAATTCCACAGGCGTTTGGATCTGTTCCACATCGCGCCGCTGTGTGCTTTCGTTGATGGCGGTTTCGATCGCCCCTGGACAGATCACATTCACCCGCACGCGATGCGGTGCTAACTCCAGCGCCACCATTTTTGTAAACGCCACTTGAGCCGCCTTAGAAGTGGCGTAAGCCGTTGCGCCTGTGTTGCTAAAGATGCGGGTACCATTCACCGATGAAGTAATGACAATGGCTCCGCCCTGCCGCTTGAGATGGGGAACGGCATATTTGACGGTAAGAAACGTGCCCTTGAGATTTGTATCCAGCGTTTTGTCCCACTCTTCAGGCGTGAGGTCTTCGATCGGTGCCCAAACGCCATTAATCCCCGCGTTCGCAAACACAATATCGACGCGCCCGAAGGTTTCAGCGATCTGCTGGAAGGCTCTCTGTACCTGGTCAGGCTGGGCAACATCAGCGATCGTCACCAGTCCTTTGCCCCCGTTCTGCTGCACTTGGTCAAGGGTCTTCTGGCTCTCGTCTGGGGTGCGATCGAGTGTCGCGATCGTTGCCCCTTCCTTTGCCAACAGCAGCGCTGCCGCTCGACCAAGCCCAGAACCTGCCCCTGTTACGACGGCAACTTTACCCTCAAGTCCTGTCATTGCCCATTCCCCTGCTGCTCGTTTCCACCTGTAAGGGTTGTCCAGACATTCAAGGTTTTCCTCTGTCTGTGGGAGAGGTTTAGGCTTCTGTCTGGAGTGGGTTTAATCACTGTTATGTCATCGCTACAGTACACGGAGGAAAGCGATCAGTTATGAGGTTTTTATGACATACACCACATCAAATCCCAGCAGTGAGCAGGTCAAAGGGTTTCAAAATCTGGATGTTGATCAGCAGTTGGCGCTGTTCTGGTTCATCTATACAGAAATGGGCGAGTCGATTACACCTGCTGCACCCGGAGCTAGCACCGCTTCTCCTACGATCGCAGAGGCGCTGTTCAATCAGGTCAAAGAGCGATCACACGAAGAACAGTTGCAGCTACAGCGTGACTTGATCACGCACAAGAACACGCAGTTTGCCCGCGAATATGGCGCGATTAGCGCCACCACTAAACTGCTGTTTTGGTATCTCCTCGCTCAAGGTATGGATCACGGCACTGTCATTCCCGTCCCATCGGATTACACGCTTTCGGATGCAGCAGAAGCTCTCTTCAACCAGATCAAGCGCCTAGAGTTTAGCGAACAGATGACGCTGTTCCGAGACATCGTTTCGCCGATGGGTGTTGACCCCAACGCAGTTGAGCACGACAGCGAGACGGGTTTGTAAGACGGGCGATCGCTAAGGCAATCCGTAAAAACAGCAATGAATCGCACCTCTGTAGGGACGTTCCATGGAACGTCCCTACAGATCATGGAGGACTGTTATAAGATCTAGGACTGACCCTTTAAACGATCTTCCATGACCGCTGCCTCCCGTCGCTATCACATCACTACCTTCGGCTGCCAGATGAACAAAGCCGACTCCGAGCGCATGGCTGGCATTTTGGAAACGATGGGCTTTGAGTGGGCAGAGCAACCTGACGATGCCGACCTCATTCTCTACAACACCTGCACCATCCGCGACAGCGCCGAGCAAAAAGTGTATTCCCATCTGGGACGGCAGGCGATCCGAAAGCAAACACAGCCCGGTTTGACCTTGATTATGGCGGGTTGTGTGGCACAGCAGGAAGGTGAACAGCTTTTGCGGCGTGTACCAGAACTGGATCTCGTCATGGGTCCGCAACACGCTAACCGTCTGCAAGATTTGCTGGAGGACGTGTTCAATGGCAATCAGGTCGTAGCAACGGAAGCGCTCCACATCATGGAAGACATCACCAAGCCGCGACGGGATAGCACCGTTACTGCATGGGTTAATGTCATCTATGGCTGCAACGAACGCTGCACCTATTGTGTGGTACCCAATGTACGTGGTGTGGAGCAATCCCGCACCCCGGAAGCGATTCGTGCAGAAATTGAGGCGTTGGCACAACAGGGCTTCAAAGAAATTACGCTGCTAGGACAGAATATTGATGCCTACGGACGCGACCTTCCTGGCTCCACCCCTGAAGGTCGTCACCAACACACGCTGACGGATTTGCTCTACTACATTCACGACGTACCGGGCATCGATCGCATCCGGTTTGCCACCAGCCATCCCCGCTATTTCACCGAGCGTCTGATTCGAGCCTGCGCGGAGTTGCCCAAAGTCTGCGAACACTTCCACATTCCGTTTCAGTCGGGCGACAACGACATCCTTAAAGCGATGGCGCGGGGCTACACGCATGAAAAATATCGCCGCATCATTGACACGATTCGACACACTATGCCCGATGCTGCGATTAGTGCCGATGCGATCGTGGGCTTTCCCGGCGAAACCGACGCGCAGTTTGAACGCACGCTGAAGCTGGTGGAGGACATTGGCTTTGATTTAGTCAACACGGCTGCGTATTCGCCTCGCCCCAGCACACCTGCCGCTCTGTGGCAAAACCAGCTTAGTGAAGCGGTGAAGCGCGATCGCCTCCAGCGCATCAATCGTCTTGGGTCAGTTAAAGCAATGGAACGATCAGAGCGGTATCGCGATCGCGTCGAGGAAATTCTCGTTGAGTCTCAGAATACTAAAGACCCAACTCAAGTGATGGGACGCACCCGCAGCAACCGTCTGACCTTCTTCCCTGGCGACATTACAACCATGAAAGGCAAGCTCATTCACGTCAAAATTACGCAAGTGCGAGCGTTTAGCCTCACAGGTGCCGAGCCGTTACCCACTGCCCTTACACCAGCGTCATGAACCATTAACAGCTAGCTTGCAGGATTGCTTTGAGATTTATGCTGCGATGACGAGCTGTCCATTGCCCGTCTTTCGCGCTTGAGCTTTTCTTCCATTGCTTGAATTTGCTCTTTGTGAGCTTCTAGCTCTAGGGCACGGCGATCGAGTTCCTGACTTTGCAGCGTGAGTGCCTGTCGCTGCGATGACAAGGTGTCCATCACCCGTTTTTCACGCTTAAGCTTTTCTTCCATTGCTTGGATCTGCTCTTTGCGAGCTTCTAGCTCTAGGGCACGGCGATCGAGTTCCTGACTTTGCAGCGTGAGCGACTGTCGCCATTGCTCTGCCCGCTCAGTTTCTTGCTGCAAGAAGGCTGGCGTGATGCCGTTTACCAAAAATTTCTGCACGATGTCCAAGAGCCACTCTTTCGCATCGTTAACGGTCAGCACCTGACGACTAACGCCCAACTCGACCAAAACAAACATGCCTTCGCTGAAGCTACTGGCTTCGGCGGCAAGAATGGTTTCTTCTTCAGGAAGAATCGCCCACGCGTTTTCAGATTTCTGCCGCGCCAATAGCTGTAGCCCTGACTTGCCTAAAAGCCCCTTTTTTTGTACCTGCGCCAGATACAGCATTCCCTATCTCTGCCTTCGTGAGTTTAAGACCAACCGTAGATCGTCTTGTCTAGACCTTCAAGAGTGGGGCAAACATCCTGGTCACCCTTTCTAAACGGCACTGGTCGAACATGCGCTGGAGCAACGGTCTATTGAGGAGAGTATAACCTTTCTCCTTCTAGGATTAGCATCGCGCATGAATCCTTCTCCATTGCTACGCAGAAGCCACCACCTGCATCCCCAAACTTTCATATCTCTAAAGGCAGCAAGCTTGTGCGATCCGACTGGGGCACACTCATTCACCCAGCGCTTCGCAGACGCGCCCAAAAAACTTGCTGGCGGCACCGTATGATCGCACGATGTCCTGCATGATGCTCCACTCCAGCAACTGCATCTTCATATCCTGTATCGCTTCTGGCGACGAGGTCTGCACCCGCTCTTCCTCAACTACCCCAATAAACGACATCACCAGGGTTTGCATAACGTACGCTAGAGTACCCGTTTGTTCCTCAAAGGCAACATTGATGAGAGGGGCGATCGCAGTTCTTCATGAGAAGGTGCGACAAAAATTAGTTCAACCTATCACCATATCCTTGGGCTTCTAATCACTGGCTTACCTTAATGAGCAGAGGCTTCACCTTATTTTATACAACATCCCAAATAATTTCATTCTCAATTGAAAGTAGGTGTGAGCCAAAACATCTCTTAGTGCAGCTATTTTTCGCCATTCAATTTCAGGATTGCGATCGCGCACATCAACGGGAATATTTTTTACAGCTTCTCCAATCATTTGGAGGTTCCGAATCACAGCAACAACCGTGCGATCGTCTGCTATAAATTGCCCAAACTCTATACCCTCGGTGTAGCGCAATACTCTCTCACAAGCAACTAGTAGAGTTGGGCGTGAGTTCACCTACCTTTTTCATTGCTTTAGTGCCTTGCCCTGATAAGTCCATTTGAAGGGTTTAGCCATGGTGCGATTGAAGTAGTCGATGAATTCAAGGCTGCGAGTTTTGAGTTGCGCTTGGCTCGCGAAGTTGGCTCGCCGCAGTAACTTTCGGGCCAAGATACTGAACCAGATCTCGATTTGATTGAGCCAGGAACAATGCTTGGGCGTGAAGTGGAACACAATTTTGTGGTTGGGGTCACGCAAGAAATCCGACCGAGTTTGCATTGATTTGAGAATGCCAGATTGCCCTTTGAGACCCAGATCGACATCAAGGCCTTCCGTTTGGGCGACCAATCGCATCAAGGATTCGGATTGATGAGTGTTCAAGCAATCTATCACCAGATGCCACTTAATCGCTTTCGGGTCGGTGGCAAGCAGTTGTTGCACATGCTTAAGGTAATCTACCTCTGTGCGTCTAGCCCCTACGGTCGCTTCCACCACCCGACCTTGGGCCACATCAAAATGCGCAATTAACGTTTGCGTTCCATGGCGAATGTACTCAAATTCTCGTCGTTCTCGTTTGCCAGGACGCATGGGTTTGTCAGGGGTTTTCCTCTCTAGAGCTTGAATGCCCGTCATCTCATCCAGCGAAACCGTTCGTTCTCCCGCTTTTGCACGCTCCATCGCCTTCAGATAGACCGCACAGATGTCTTTGACCGTTGCGTCGCACTGAGGGTTGGGGGGGATTCAACCAGTACTGCGACTGGTGCGGCTTTAAGTCTGCTTCGTTCATTAAGCGTCCGACATGACGGGGGAGATACTCTCAACAATGCCTTGTTTCATCACCTCATCCGCCAGTGCTCTTGCAGTCCATTGACTGATGGTGCGGTCATCGGTTTCAGGCTTCTCACAGGCAAGCGCAAACAGTCGTAGAATTTGTTCCAAACTGAAGGCGGCGAGGTGCATCGACTAAGCGCGCCACGACTGGAATGTCCTTCTGGCTCAATTCCAGCCAGCGGTTCCGCCACAGCCTTGCCATGTCTCGACTGATGTTCACTTTCCGTGCCATATCTCGATGATTGAGTCCTTCGTCTGCCAACAGAATAATGTTCGCTCTCAGGGCAATCTGCTGGGGAGTACTATGGCGATTAACAACCTGTTGCAGTTGCGAACGCTCTGTCTCGCCTAGTTGCAAGGGTGTTGGAGCTAGTCTAGGCATGGTTTTACCCTCCTTTGGTCAACCCTACCTAAATGGTAGCTCTACTCCAGCCCAGGTCTACTAGGAGATGAATTCTTTAAGTAGGTGGGTGCGGAAAGAGTAAGCTATGTGAAGGTAGGTTAAGCCTTTGAGATAACATTAGGTTGAAAGCAGTATGGGTGCACGTTTGAGAGTGTTTTTAACGACTGAGGAAGAGCGTACCCTGTTTGAGCTGAGGCGCGCCACAGCAGTGCCGCAACGAGTCAAAGATCGAGCCGAAGGTTTTTAACGACTGAGGAAGAGCGTACCCTGTTTGAGCTGAGGCGCGCCACAGCAGTGCCGCAACGAGTCAAAGATCGAGCCGAAGTGGTACGGCTGAATTGCCGGGGGTGGTATGTGGAGCAAATCGCGGCTCACGTCAACTGGCACGTGAAGAACGTCCGGGAAGCCTTGCACCGTGGGGAAAAACAGGGCTTAGGGGGCTTGTGGGATGCGCTCCATCCGGGGGGTAACCGTCGCTGGGAACCAGGCGATATGGAGTATTTGGAAGGCGTTTTGCGAACGGAAGCCCGCACCTACAGTAGCCCTCAGTTAGCTGAGAAACTGGCGCAGGAGCGACAAGTCCAGTTGAGTCCAGACCGCTGGCGGCGGGTACTGAAAAAAAGGGGGTGAGATGGAAGCGAACACGCCAGAGTCATCGTGCACGTCAAGACCCTGCACACAGAGCCACCAAGCAAGCCGAGCTTGATCTGCTGGAGTTGGCTGCTGCCAGCCGAGACATCGATCTGTTCTATCTGGATGAAGCCGGGTTTAGCCAGTGGAGTGCCACGGGTTACAGCTACTTCTTTGTGGGCGAGCAAAAGCGGTTGGAGCAAACCAAAAGCCGAGGCAGGCGGGTCAGCATTCTGGGACTTTGGCAACCATTGGAAAGCTTTACGTACGGCTTGAGCATCGGTGGCTTTGACAGTGAGAGCGACATCAAAATGATGGATGAGCAAGCGAGGCAGTCTGCTCCAGTCTTGCAGGCAACCGGACGGAGCCGAGTCATTGCTCAAGCTAACGGTCCGATTCATACCAGTGCAGCGGTGCAGGCGAAACAACCGGCATGGGAAGCACAAGGACTGTACCTCTTCTTTTTCGCCAAATATTGTGCCGAGATGAATCCCATTGAGTTGGAGTGGCAGCATCTCAAGAAGGCTGAAATTGCCGGACGGATGTTTGAGGATGAATTAGATTTAGCTTATGCCGTGATGAACGGGGTGGAGGCTAGAGCCAAAGTCCAGGGCCATACGGTTGAGCGCTTTCGGTTCAAGGCGGGAAGTACTTAATACAACTTCATGCAACTCACCTTTTCCCAGCCTATCTACTTAGTAAGTTTCCCTTAGTTGGGGTCTGAGGTTCAGTGGAACGAAAAACGGGGTTAAGAGGACAATTTGCATAGCCAAATGAAAATTGGGCAAGCTGGCGCGCCAATGTTCGCGTCTAAGTAGAGTCTTGAAAGCTCTGTAGGGATGAGCTTTCAAGACTTGCCGTTCTTCATAACAGCTTTGCTTCCATGACTTCAGGTCGAAGCGAGCAATATTTTTGGAGCGTTGGTCAAAAGGGGTAGACCCTAAGGCACCCATCCTAGCAGCGTTAGTCAAGAGCAATAAAGCCGATGTCAATGGGCTGTAGCCAATTTGGCTATGCAAATTGTCCTCTTAACGCTGTTTTTCGTTCCACTGCACGTGCGCCGAGCAAAGCTTGGCTTTGTCTATGGGGTGCAAGTCCCCATCCTGGAAGCCCTGGCAAAGCACCAGGTACT